>JGI20214J51650_10000205_pt1 | contig 37639 bp, 34 predicted proteins | sample WetSurMetagenome_FD_51650 | JGI IMG/M metagenome (IMG submission 51650)
GGTTAATTATTCTCCTGAGGCGCTGAACAAGGCGAAACGCATTGAGACTGATCCGGAACTTTCCAAACTGGCGACCTGCATGGTAAAGACGCACCTCAGCCTGACGGACAATCCGAATCTCAAGGGTGTGCCGAAGGGCTGGAAGCTTCAGGTCAGGGACATACTTACCTATCAGGGCGCCGGATTTGTTGTGCCTGTTGCAGGCGCTATAAAACTCATGCCCGGCACTGCGTCGGACCCCGCATACAGAAGAGTGGATGTGGATGTCGAAACCGGAAAGGTGAAGGGACTGTTCTAACTGCAAACGCGTTATTCGTCCTGTTATCTGTTCGCTTCCAATGTCTCGGAGATTATTTTTCGATGTCTTGTCGTTTCTAAGACAAGGACTGATATAATCGAATCAATCTCAGCTGAGGTGGGATAGTCCATATTTATAAAGATTTTTTCTATAAGCGCATTCTCAAGATCTTTAGCATAAGAGAGCGCGTTCAGCAGGCTGAAGTCCCTGCCCCCTGCCTTAGTTATAATACTGTTAACATATTCTATTGACAAACTGATAGCCTGTGGTTTTAACCTGCTTTTAAGCAACCACCTGTTGACATCCGGGTTCGAGCGCAGTTTATTGAGGTGGGCGGCATGTTCCTGTTCTTCAATTGCAATCCGGCCCCAAAAGTCCCTATATTCCGGGAACAATGTTTCAAAAGTTCCATAAAGTCTACTTAATGCGGATTCATGATCGATCAGCAATCCCAGTATATCAGGATCATTTTGTATCATTTTAGCCTCTCACTTTTGATATCAGGGTTTATAATATTTTTTCTTTTTCTTCATGTATTCCTGTTCGACATGCCCGCCGAAGTCATGCGGATATTTGTAGCCCTCTCCATGCCCGAGTTTCTTTGCGCCTGAATAGCCGCTGCCCTTAAGATGGTCGGGGATTTCCATAGTCTCTTCATTCTTTATATCTTCAAGCGCAGCGTCTATTGCAGCATACGATGCGTTGCTTTTCGGCGCAAGGGCAACATATATTGCGGCCTGAGCCAGAGGTATCCTGCCCTCAGGCATCCCCACAAATTCCACGGCGCGTAATGCGGATGTCGCCAGCACCAGGGCCATCGGGTCTGCATTGCCGACATCCTCGGATGCGCAGATAACAATCCTGCGGGCTATAAATCTCGGGTCTTCGCCTGCGTAAACCATTTTGGCAAGATAATATACGGCGGCATCAGGGTCGGATCCCCTCATGCTTTTGATAAAGGCGGAAATAGTGTCATAATGCTGATCGCCCTTCTTGTCGTAAACAACAACCTTTTTCTGTATGGACTCTTCGGCGACCTGAAGTGTGAGCCTGATAATCCCGTCGGTTCCCGGCGGTGTTGTCAGGGCCGCTATCTCAAGCGCTGAAAGAGCCTTGCGTCCGTCCCCGTCGGACATCTTCGCCAAATGCGCTAAGGCGTTTTCATCGGCAGTAATGTTCAGCTTGCCGAGTCCCCGGTCCCGGTCGCCAAGGGCGTTTTCCAGGATCTTCATAATGTCCGCTGAAGAGAGAGGTCTGAGTTCGAAGACCTGGCTTCTCGAAAGCAGGGCTGAATTGATATAAAAAGACGGATTTTCGACGGTAGCGGCTATCAGTATGATATTGCCTTCCTCGACATCAGGCAAAAGGGCGTCCTGCTGAAGTTTGTTGAACCGGTGTATCTCGTCGAGAAAGATTATGCTGCGCGCTCCCCTTGCCTTGCGGGTTCGGGCGGACTGTATGATCTTCCTGAGATCTTCAAGACCGGCAGTGGCTGCGTTAAGCCATTCAAAATGGGATTTGGTGCCTGCAGCGATCACCTTTGCGAGGGCTGTCTTGCCGGTGCCCGGAGGACCGTAAAGAACAAGGGATGTAATGCGATCGGCCTCTATGGCCCTCCTGAGGAGCATCCCCTTGCCTATAATATGCTCCTGTCCCACATATTCGTCGAGAGTCCTCGGGCTCATGCGAAATGGAAGAGGATCAGCCTTGCCTGCCGGTTCCGGCTTTAGCCCCTGAACCTCACCGGTTTCAAAAAGGTCCATTATCCGATCTTCCCCAGCATGGCGATAAAGACCTTGAGAACCGCAGGATCGTAATTGCCCGTCTCCGTCGCTATTGTGTTGAGCGCGCAGAAAGGTGTCATGGAAACCCTGTATGGACGCGTAGTTGTCATGGCGTCATAACAGTCGGCAATTGCGGTTATTCTCCCAAAAAGGGTTATATCCTCTCCGGTAAGCCCGGCAGGATAACCCTTGCCGTTCATTTTTTCGTGGTGCTGGGTTACGGCCGAAAGCGAATCGTCCGGCAGGTAATGATTTCCCTTCAGGATCCTTTCTCCTTCGGCAACATGGCTCTTTATAATAATGTACTCCGAGTCGTTCAGTTTCCCCTGTTTATTGACAATATCCACAGGGATCGCGCTTTTGCCTATATCATGCAGCATGGCGCCTATCCCGAGCCTTTCCGTCCTGGACTTGCTTAAATTCAGCGCGGAGCCCATGCCCACGGAAAGCACGCAGACATTTACGGAATGGGTATAAGTATAATAATCGTATCCCCGGATAGATAACAAATCATAGACGGCGTCGCTGTCCTTCATTATGGAATCCACCATATTAGCAACCATTAATTGAGTCTGCCTGATTTTTTCACCACTCCGCGGATTGTCGAAAAGGTCCCTTAGCACTATTTTCGAGTTTTCCCTGATTATAAGAGCCTTGAGCTTCGAGGTGTCCCCTTCGTCGGGGGGGCCGGACTTCAGCAATGATCCGATATAATCGTTATACCTTGGGACATCGCTTCTCATTATAATGAAATCGCCCTTTGAGGAAAGCAACGCGTTGTCGATTGTCGCCGGAGAGCCGGCATCAGCATGCAATGCAAGCGTGTAATTATAGTTATCCATCAGATAAAGGCTGAAATCCACACGGGTTCCGGGTATGAGCATATTCCTGTCTATCTGGAAATACCTGTCTTTGCGGGCAACATAATCGGTGAACGCTTCCGGACTCCCGTATATCGACACGCTCTCGGTAAATCCTTTTAAACGGTATGATTCGAGCGAACCCCTGTCCTTTTCGACAACATATAACGTATTCAAGTCGCGCCTGGCCAGAAAGTCCCTGGTGATGTCGGTGTAATCCGTGCCGGAGTCGAAGAGCAGATGGTATATGCCCTTCGACTGGATATAGACATCAAAAGGTATTCTTGCGCCTACAATAAGATCTGTGGAGGAAAAAGGACAGTATCGCTGCTCGTCGGTAATCATGAATCTGGTAGCCATGCATAGACTCCTTCATAACCTTTGATCCCGTCTTTGCGTCCGATAGACTTTAACCCTTACCCCTGAAGCCTCTCCGGATAACCTCTTATATTTTAAATTATGTCGCCAATAACGGTAAATATGCAATGCGAGATCCATCTGCAGGGATAAACCGCGTGTCGGAAATGTCCGGTAATTTTACAGTTTTACCCTTATTCCCGGCCAACACCCCTGAGATGCCTTGATAATTAATATTGCAACACTTATTATAATACTATAGATGCTTGAAGCAGCAGTCTTATTTTTTCGGCGCCGGAGAATAATGGATCTATTGGCATTGCTCGGACTGATGATCGGTTTGGGCGCGATAATTGCAGGCAATATCGTCGAGGGCGGCACAACAGCCCATCTGATGCAGGCTGCCGCCGCCCTAATCGTATTCGGCGGAACGGCCGGCGCGACCGTGCTCAGCTTTCCTGCCGATGATATCAGGGCTGCTTTGTCCGCCCTGCGGCTTGTCTTTGCGAAAAAAAGCGCAGATCCGGCTCCCATTATCGAAAATTCCGTAAATATACTTATCCAGGCCAGACGCAACGGCCTCGTGGCCTTACAATCCCAGATTGCAAAAATCGATAACGCTTTTCTCAGAAAGGGCCTGCATCTTGTGGTCGACGGTATGCCGCCCAATATGATCAGGGACATACTGGAACAGGAAATTATCTCATACGAAACGAGGATGAAGAAAGCGGCAAAGGTCTTTGAATCCGCCGGGGGATATGCGCCGACAATAGGGATACTCGGAGCCGTCCTTGGGCTGATCCAGGTAATGAGCAATGTCGCCGAACCTTCAAAGATAGGCGCGGGCATATCGGTTGCTTTTGTGGCCACTATTTATGGCGTGGGGTCGGCAAATCTCGTCTTTTTCCCTTTTTCGAGACGTATTTTGTGCCGCATGAGGGAACAGATATTCCTTATGGAACTCGCAATAGAGGGCGCGCTTGGAGTCGAAAGCGGCGTGAACCCCTATTTTCTGAAGGCAAAGCTTAATGCCTTTCTGCCCAATAATGAAAAATAATACGATATCGGCAGTCGCGTCGGCTGTTTGTCCGGGTCTGTTATGAAAAAACGATTCGGGAATGATGATGAACATGAGAACAATGACCGGTGGCTTGTGTCATATTCGGATTTTCTCACCCTTATTTTCACCTTTTTTGCGGCTCTTTACGCCCTCTCCATTGTCGACAAGGAAAAAATCAGCAGTTTTTCGGCTTCGCTGCGTCAGGCGTTTCATGTAATCGAAAGCCCTATTACGGAAGTGGATGACCTGAAAAAACGTGTAATGACAAGTCTGACCGGCGTGGTTTCCAATGTCGAGGGGATAAATGTCAAAAGCGATACGCGAGGTGTCGTAATTACCCTTTCCAATGATACGGCTTTTATTTCCGGGTCGGCGGATATAAATGATTCCATGAGGGAATCGATAAAAAAACTTGCGGACACTCTGAATAAAACACCCGGCAGGATTGTGATTGAAGGGCATACGGATAATATGGCCCTGTCGGGAGCAAGGTATAAATCCAACTGGGAACTCGCATCCGCAAGGGCGGCCGGAGTATTGCATGTATTCATACAACAGGGCGTTGATCCGAACAGGATGATCATTGCAGGATATGGTGAATACAGACCGCTGGCCTCAAATGAAACGCCCGAAGGCCGGGCCGGGAACAGGCGGGTGGAGATTGTATTTGCCCCGGTTTCGATAAAATAGATATCCTTAAATATTCTGAATTGCGAGCCGGTGTCAGGATGATTTTTAGTGTTATAATTCCTAAAAGGGGGAAGTATGGACGATTCAGCCTGGATTAATCTCAGAGAGTATTCCCGCGTAGATGCAATGATTGCGATTGAGGTGCGTTTGGTCCCTCCGCCGGAACGCCAGAATATCAAATGTTATGCCGCTCCAGATATGGCCCTTCCCGATTTTCAGGTCCCGAATAATGTCGGAGATCCGGATTTAGCTGAGTGGCTGATCATGCTGAATTCCAAACTCGACGCTATTATCAATTTATTGGCCCATCAGAATGAGAGTAACCACCGCATAGCGCAAAAAAAAGTCAATATAAGCGGCGGCGGGCTCAGTTTCGATTCGACCGACAAGTACGACATAGGGGACTTGCTCGAAATCAAGATGGCGCTGCCCGTCATCCTCTCGTCCATTTTGTATGTTTATGGCGAGGTGGTCGACATCAGGGCAAAAGACGACTATTTCCAGATCGCCGTCAAATTCGTCACCATAGAGGATGATATCAGGGAGCAGATAGTCCAGTTTGTATTCAAGACGCAGAGAGACATCCTGCGTCAGAAAAAAGGGTAGGCCCTCCCATGTTTATAATAATCGGCGCCATTGTAGTGCTCGTCAGTGTAATAGGCGGTTATCTATTGGAGCATGGAAATCTCTCCATGCTTTTGCAGCCGGTGGAATTATTGATTATTGGAGGAGCGGCCCTCGGAGCCCTGATTATCGCGTCTCCATTGCGTGTAATGAAAAGAATTATTTCCGGCGTCCTTCGCGCCCTTACCGGCAAATCGGTTACCAAAGCCGATTACATGGATGCCCTGATTATGCTCAATGAAATCTTTTCAAAGATAAGGAAAGAGGGTCTCGTATCCATCGAATCCGATGTTGACAGCCCAGGGGAGAGCAAGATATTCAGCAGTCATCCGAAGTTTCTCAAAAACCATCATGCAGTCGCCCTTGTTACCGACACTCTGCGCACGGTAATGACCACCAGCATATCCTCATATGAACTTGAAGGCATGCTCGATAATGAACTCGATACTCAGCATGAGGAAGCTATGGCTCCTGCCAAGAGTCTGAATAATACTGCTGAAGGACTGCCCGGCCTCGGCATAGTGGCTGCAGTTATGGGAGTTATCCTTACTATGGCAAAGATAAAAGAGCCGCCCGAGGTGCTTGGAGCAAGCATAGGCGCAGCCCTTGTGGGCACTTTTCTGGGCGTTCTCCTTTGTTATGGCTTTGTCGGACCGCTATCGCAAAATCTCGACGTGATGGCCAACGACGACAAGGAATATCTTGTTGTGCTCAAGGTGGGACTTGTCGCGTTCATAGGCGGCGCAGCTCCGCAGATTGCGGTCGAGTTTGCAAGACGGGCGATCCCCGGCCACTGTAAACCGACATTCCTGGAGGTTGAAGAAACCCTGAGGGCGCTCAAGAAATAATGGCCGACAAATCAAAGACCGTCATTGTAAAAAAGATAAAAAAGGGACATGCAGGGCATCATGGCGGCAGCTGGAAAGTAGCTTACGCCGATTTCATGACTGCCATGATGGCTTTTTTCCTTCTTATGTGGCTGATTTCGATGGTCGAACCCGAAAAACGCGCTGCAGTCGCCGACTATTTCAGGAATTACAATGTTTTTAAAGAGAGCGGGCGGTCTTTTATGTCGTCGTCTTCCGGCATACGGGAAGAGATAAAGACAACGATCAAGGAGCCTGCGGCCGGGGTGGTTGCGGCTAAAGATATTCAAAGCAAAATCAACCTCTCTCTCGACAACCGGCTGAGGAGCCTGAAGGACCAGGTGCTGGTAGATATAGTCGATTCAGGTATAAGGATACAGATCATAGATCTTGAGGGGAGCCCCATGTTCAAACCCGGGAGCGCAATCCCTACCGAAAAATGCCGGCAGATACTTTTGGTGGTGGCTGAAACAATCAGGGATTTGAAGATGCGCATATCTATCGAGGGCCATACCGACTCAGTTGGATCAGCAACAGCCCGTGATTCCAACTGGGACCTGTCGTCATTGAGGGCTTCTGTTGCCAGAAAATTACTGGAACGCAACGGAATAGATCAGGCATTGGTGTCAAAGGTGGTAGGCTATGCCGACACCGAACTACTCATTAAGGAAAACTCAACGGATCCACGGAACAGAAGGATCAGCCTTATCCTTATGTCCGAGCCGGAGAAAAAAGAGGGTGTCTCTCTGGAGCCGAATTTGCCGGCATTACAGATAATTCCTCCATCCGGGGCTCCTGCGGCAGATTACGGCAAGTCTGCCCCCAAAAAAGAAGACACCGGGCACAGGGTCATTGATCCGGGCATAAAACCGCAGAAACCGATCAATGTCGGGCCGACTCTGTTTCCAAATATTGATAGATAGCAAAAGGGCTTGCCCGCTACACAGCCGGTCAACAGGGTTACAAAAACATTTCTGTTGCTATAATATGCGTTATCTGCTATAAATATATATAGATACTTTACCTGCCCTGTGCGTGATTAGGGGAAAATGTTGATCCCGGCAAATTAGTTCTTTAGGGAGCTGATGTAGGATGTCCGGTGTGCATGTCTCCCTGGCGGAGAAAGCCTAAGGCGTTCTCAGGCGCCCACTTATACAAGTGGGGATCTAATTTTCTTTGCACGGCAGGGCGGGTTGCAGGTTTTATGGACGGGAATAGAATATTTTGCTGATATGCGACGGATTTGCAGTTAATAGCAGATAATTAAGAGAAGAAATACAGGGATTAAGACATTGGAAAAAGGCATACAAAATAGAGACATATCCGGCAGTCCAGGAATAATTACCGTGATTACGGAATCTCGTGCCCAAATCTGTTGCCTGATATCCCCTTCGGGGACCTCCCGATAAGTATTCTTTGAACATCTGCATCCCCCTGCCCGTTGCAATCCACAAGCCCGTCCCGTTTTCGCCGTAAATGCTTTTTGAAACCATTGCAGAAAAGAGAAACTTTTGCTGTTAAAAACAGCGACGGCTGTCATTATTGCTGTCAAATGACATCCGCATCGGCTCTCTTTTCATTAATTATACAGGAGGAATGCAGGGATGAGTGAATCGCTATTTTACATTATGATCGCCGTTGCCACAGGAGTAATTATCAGTCTGGCCTTTTTTTTATTCCACAAGAAGACTCTAAGGGCGGAAAGTCTGACACTTGAAAAAGAGCGCGCCCGGTTGATTGAAGAAGCAAAAAGAGAGGCGGAGGTCCTGAAAAAAGACGCCTCCATATCCGCAAAGGACGTATTGTACCAGGCCAAGGCCGAGGCTGAACGCGAACAGCGTGAAAGGACCAAAGAGCTGAACCATCTCGACAAGAGGCTCAGGCTTAAAGAAGAGACCATCGACAAGAAAATGGAATCGATAGAAAAGAAAGAGCAGGACCTTACCCGCAAAGAGCGTATACTCAGCGCCAAGGAACTTTCGATTATCGACAAGGAAACACAGGCCAACCAGCTGATAAAAGACCAGATGACGGAACTCGAGAAGATATCCGGCATGCGTTCTGAGGAGGCCAAACAGGAACTTTTCAAGAGGGTTGAGGACGATGCGAAATTCGAGGCTGCAAAACTGATCAAAAAGATAGAGGATGAGGCCAGGGAAACCGCTGAAAAAAAGGCCAATGAGGTCATAGGCACAGCTATCCAGCGGTATGCGTCGGACTATGTTGCAGACGCCACTATTTCCGCAGTGAACCTTCCGGGCGATGAGATGAAGGGCAGGATTATCGGGAGGGAAGGCAGAAATATCCGAGCATTCGAGGCTGCAACAGGAGTGGATATTATAGTAGACGATACACCCGAGATGGTTACGCTTTCGGCGCATGACCCTGTACGCAGAGAGATAGCGAGACTGTCACTCGAAAAGCTGGTGGCTGACGGAAGGATACATCCGGCCAGGATCGAAGAGGTTGTCGAGAAAAACAGGAAGGATGTCGAAACTACAATACGGGAAGAAGGCGAAAAAGCCGTCTTTGAACTCGGCATATCCGGTGTGCATCCCGAGATCATAAAGATAATCGGACGTCTGAAATACAGGACCTCTTACGGTCAGAATGTGCTGCAGCACTCCAAAGAGGTCGCATTCCTTGCCGGCATGATGGCGGGAGAACTGGGAGTGGACATCAAACTTGCAAAACGCGGAGGACTGCTCCATGATATCGGCAAGGCAGTCGACCATGAAATCGAGGGCTCTCATCAGGAAATCGGAGCCCAGCTTGCAAAAAAATATGGAGAGACCGAATCTGTAATAAACGCAATAATGGCCCATCACGGGGATGTTGAGATTTCGCGGGTGGAATCGGCATTGGTTGCGGCTGGGGACGCCCTTTCAGCAGCCCGGCCGGGAGTAAGGAGAGAAAGCATAGAATACTACCTGAAACGTCTCGAAAAACTGGAAGAGATGGCCCTTTCATTCAGCGGGGTCGAGAAATGTTACGCCATACAGGCAGGCAGGGAGGTGCGCATAATAGTCAAGCCTGAGGCGGTAAACGACGACATGTGCTCACTTATGGCAAGGGACCTCGGGAGAAAGATCGAAGCCGAACTTACATACCCCGGACAGATAAAGGTTACGGTAATAAGAGAGTCGAGGCATGTTGATTATGCGAGATAAGGCGTTTAATCGGCCCGGAGCCCCCGGCATGTTCCGCATAATTGCCGTATGAGAATACTTTTTATCGGGGACATTATCGGAAAGCCGGGAAGGCAGGCCATTCGCGCCCTGCTCCCGAATCTTACCGATAAATTCAGGACGGATTTAATTATTGCCAATGGTGAAAACGCAGCGGCAGGTTTCGGCATCACTGAATCTACTGCAACCGAGCTGTTTGCTTGCGGTGTTGACGTCATCACGACCGGGAACCATGTCTGGGACAAAAAAGAGGCCGTGACTTATCTCGCAAAAGAGAGTCGTGTCATCAGGCCGCTTAACTATCCGCCTGATGTTCCGGGCGCCGGCAGTATATTGATCAAGCCGGACAATAAACCTCCGGTTGCGGTTTTGAATCTCGCCGGGCGGATATTCATGAGCGGCTTCGATTGTCCGTTCAGGGCCGCAGAGGCGGCCATAGCGAATATCAGGGAGACAACACAAATAATCATCATAGACTTTCATGCCGAGGCCACGTCGGAGAAGGTGGCCCTTGGATATTATCTTGACGGACAGGTAAGCGCCGTAATAGGCACCCATACGCATGTGCAAACCGCTGATGAAAAGATATTGCCCGGGGGCACCGCATATATCAGCGATGCCGGGATGACGGGCCCGATGATATCCGTCATCGGGATCGAGAAGAACCAGATCATCGGAAAATTTCTGACCGGCATGCCGAGAAAGTTCGATGTTGCCGACGGCAAAACCATACTCAACGCTGTTGTAGTGGATATAGACGAAGAGAACGGAATGGCTACCGGTATACGCCGAATACAGATGACCGGGCCGCAGATAACATAGCCCGGACAAACAGCTTTCCGGCATGACGCCAAAAGGCTGAAAAACTCAATGCTGAATTTCTCACACGGAGGGAAAAATGACGACAGCCAGGGTTAAATGGGTAGACGGGTTCCAGTTTGTGGGAGAGTCGGGGTCGGGGCATGCGATGGTGATGGACGCTCCCGGAGACTCGGGCGGTAATGCCTCAGGCATGACGCCCATGGAAATGCTGCTTGTTGCTATTGGTGGATGTTCGGGCATGGATGTGGCTTCCGTATTGAAGAAAAAGAAACTCGATATCCGTGATATAGAAATAAAGATCAGCGGAGAAATGGCCGGTGATTATCCGAAAAAATTTACCGGTATACAACTGGAATTCATCATCACCGGTTCCAACCTCCCCGATGAGCCGGTAAAAAAGGCCGTCGACCTTTCCATAAACAAATATTGTTCGGTAAAGGCCACACTCGAAGGATCGGCCAAAATCGGATACACTTACAGGATAATCAATATCTGATTCTACAATACTTCCCTGTAGCGATAGTATGCGGAGCAACTCCCTTCCGAACTGACCATACACGCGCCTACAGGTTTGTCGGGGGTGCATACCCGGGCAAAAAGCGGACACTCAACGGGCATCATGAGACCTCTTAACACATGACCGCACATGCACCCCTCGGGTTCCGGAGTGTCGGGCACATCAAGCCGGAAAAGCGCAGCGGCGTCCCTATGACTCCACCGGTCACGCAGCGCAAGGCCGCTGCCGGGGATCATGCCTATCCCGCGCCAGTAGCTGTCCGCAGGCTCAAAGACTTCATTCATGTATTCGATCGCCCTGAGGTTGCCCTCTTCCTTTACCGCGCTTCGGTATTCAATCTCAACAAATGAGCGGCCTTCAAAGACCTGCCTTAATAAAAGGGCTATGCCGCCCAATATATCCTCGGCCCCAAAGCCCGTAACTACGGACGGGACTGAGTATTTCCCGGAAATGAAACGGTATGGTCCGGTCCCTGTGACGGCGCACACATGTCCCGGCAGCAGAAATCCGTCTATACGGGTCTCGTCTGAGGCGAGCAATGTCTCAATCGCAGGCGGCACTATCTTATGGATCGAATACAGATAAAAGTTGGCGATCCCGAGTCTGTCCGCTTCTCTGACCGCAGCAGCCGTAAGCGGAGCCGTTGTCTCGAATCCGGCTGCAAAAAAGACCACCTTTTTTGCTGTATTCTCCGCCGCAATCTTCAGGGCGTCGAGCGGCGAGTAGACTATGCGGACATCGGCGCCTTCGGCCCTTACATCAAGAAGAGAATGCGAACCTCCAGGCACCCTGAGCATATCGCCGAATGTGGTCAGTATTGCGTCGTCCCTGTTTGCAATGGCAATAGCGGTATCTATGTCCTTTATGGATGTTACACAAACCGGGCAACCCGGCCCGCTGAGGAGTTTAAGTCCCGACGGCAGCAGGTCCCTGATACCGTGCCTGAAAATCGCAACCGTATGAGTGCCGCAGACCTCCATGAAGTTAAGCGGTCTTCCAATACGCCCAAAAAGTTTTCCGATGGTTTCTATCATAAGCGCCCCTTCATACTAAAAGAGATTCACTGTGACCATCTCGCCCTGATCGAGGCCAAGCCTGTTCTCGGATATTACTACCACCCCGTCAGCGGCCGCCAGGGTTGTTATCAGCCCTGATTTCCCCATAACAGGCGTTGCAACATAACCATTGTCGCCGGTCCAGACACGAACGCGTATATGGTCCTGCCTGCCTGCTGCAGACGCAACCCCTTTTGCCATCGAGGCAGTAATGGTTTTCCTGAATATCCTGCTGTTATCGATTCCAAGCATCTTGCCGATAAGCGGGCGTATAAAGAGATCAAAGCAGACGGCAACTGCCGCCGGATGTCCCGGCAATCCGAACACAGGCCTGGAACCCACAATGCCTCCTATCAGCGGTCTGCCCGGACTGATCGCCACTCCGTGGAAAAGGATCCTGCCGTCTTTGCCCTCAGCTATAATGCTTTCAGTCATATCCCTTGCTCCGACCGACGTGCCGCCTATGATCAATACGATATCCGATTCTTTTACAGCGGATACCATGGCCTGTTTTATGGTTTCGTAATCATCCCTGAAGATGCCTTTTATCAGAGGGATTCCGCCCTGCTCTGAGATAAGACCTGAAAGTGTGATTGAATTGATGTCCCTTATCCGTCCCGGTTCGACATTGCTTCCGGGTGGAACTATCTCATCACCAGTGGATATGACCGAGACCACCGGCTTTCTTGCCGCATCCACAGCCGCAATGCCGATTCCTGCAAGCGCCCCCATATCCTGGGGCCTGATCCTATGACCCTTGCGGAACACCAAGGCGCCTTTTTTTATATCATCATCCGGCCTTATTACATTCTCCCCGAACGACACAGGCTTCAACACCTCTATCATGGAAGCGGAGACGACCTGCGCATTTTCGATCATCACCACCGAGTCTGCGCCTGAGGGCAGCATGCCCCCTGTAGGTATCTTCGCCGTATCGCCTGCCTTCACTTCAAGGTCGGGCATCACACCCATTAAGACCTCACCTGTGAGCGTTATATAGGCGGGCATAGTCTCTTTCGCGCCATATGTGTCGGAGGACCGGACGGCAAAGCCGTCTACAGAAGAACGCGCAAACCCCGGAAGGTCTTCAGGTGAATAAATATCAGTTGCAGTCGTCCTTGCAAGACACAGCTCTATGGAAACGCTTTCGCCGGGAAGCGCGCCCTCAATATTGTCAAGAATAAGCTTAAGCGCCTCTGACTGAGATATATATTTTTTTGAGAACATATATTCCTGCCGGGAGCGGTCCCGCCTCAGAGCCCCCTGATAAAATTAAGCAGCAACCTGACACCTATGCCCGACGCTCCCTTGGGAGAATAAGGCCTGTTGGTTTCATTCCAGGACGCGCCTGCAATGTCAAGATGCGCCCACGGCACGGAGCCCGCAAAATCCTTGAGGAAATATGCGGAAGAACAGAGAGATCCCTTTCTGCCGCCGACATTCTTTATATCGGCTATGTCGCTCTTTAGATAATCGCCGTATTCCTCAAAAAGCGGCATGGGCCATACGCGCTCATATACTTCTTCGGACGCAGCCCTGAGTTTGTCCATAAGCTGAGCGTTGTTGCCCATCATGGCAATGGCCTCATTTCCGAACGCAATATTGCAGGCGCCTGTAAGTGTCGCAATATCAATTATGGCTTCCGGAGACATGTATTTGACGGCATATCCGATGGCGTCCGCAAGCGTCATCCTGCCTTCGGCGTCGGTGCTGATTATCTCTACGGTCTTGCCTGTAATTGTAGCGACGACATCGCCCGGTCTCGATGCGCTGCCGCCGATAAGATTCTCGACCGCCGGGAGTATGGCAACCAGATTCAGCGGCAGTTTCAGGGCTGCGGCAGCGCGTATAACGGCAAGGACCACACTTCCGCCCGTCATATCATCTTTCATCTCTTCCATGCCGGAGCCGGGCTTTATATCGAGTCCGCCGCTGTCGAAAGTAACGGTCTTCCCGATAAGCACAACCGGGTTACCCTTGCCGTTTTTGTACTCCATAATGATAAACTTCAGCGGCTCGTCGGAACCTTTGGAGACGGAAAGATATGCGCCCATCTTTTCCTTTTCCATCTCTCTGCTTTCGAGAACCCGCACCCTGAGTTTCCCTCCGGCCGTCTCTTTTGCAATCCCGGCTATAGCCGTCGGAGTCATGTCGTTGGCAGGCGCATTAACCATGTCCCTTGAGAAAAACGTGGCTGAAACGACAGCCTGCAGCCAATCGACATCCAGGCCTTCACCGGCGTTCAAAACAGTTACAGTATCGGCCTCCTTCCTCGTCTTTTCTCCGGAAGCGGCAGTCTTGTATTTTTCGTACCGGTATGAACCTAGGAGCCCGCCTTCGAGAAAATAGAACGCAGCGCCGGACGAAAAATTCTTCCCCGCGGGTTTGTCGAATACTCCTGCGGACAGGGCGATCCTTGAACAACTGCAATCGGAAATTGCAGCAAACGCCTTGGCGCCGGCCCGTCTCAGTCTTTCAGGCGTAATCTCATCCGCTTTTCCGAGCCCGACAAGCAGCAACCTTGCAGCTCCGATCCCGTCGACAGGAACAAGCGCCGTCCGGCCATGTTTTCCTGTGAAGTCTTTTGATCCGATAATCTTCGATATGATTTTGCCGGTTGCCTCATCTATCTCCGAGTAGAAATCAGCGAATTCTTCTTCAAAAAAAGGGAGTATAAGCGCATCGGCTGCGACATCCTTTGCCGGAATTTTTTTTAGCGATATCTTCATTGTTGTTCCTGCTCCTCCGTCCTTACCGTCCTGTTATATTTGTTCATGGCCTTTTCGATCCCTTCAGCCAGGATGGTTTCAACCGCAGTCGCCGCATCCGAAAGGGCCTCCCCAACAAGTTTCTTTTCATTAGGCCTGAAGCGGCGAAGCACATAGTCTTCAACAGGGACCAGACTGTCCCTGCCGATACCGATCTTGACCCGGATGAATTCCCGGCTGCAGATGTCATTTATAATGGATTCTATTCCCTTGTGACCTCCTGACGACCCTCCCCGTCTTATCTTGATAACACCGGGGGGAAGATCGAGATCGTCATGAACAACTATAAGGTTGTGGATTTCTCCGTCATGTATCAGATTTGATTTTGCAAGTATCTTTCTTACGACCCTTCCGCTGAGGTTCATATAGGTAAGGGGTTTGCACAGCACGACATCATGACCGGCAACCCTGCCCTTACCGAACGCGCTGTCGTCCTTGACCTTGAGGGTTATCCCTTGACTGTCGGACAATCTGTCTATCAGCATGAAGCCCGCGTTATGACGGGTAGCCTCATACTTCTCTCCGGGATTGCCCAACCCGACAATAAGCCAATTGTCCATATCCATAAGAAAAGAGGCGTCCCGCAGACTGCAACGGGATGCCTCCGTCTGTTTGAAAGATTATTCGGCCGCTTCTTCGGCCTTCTTGCCCTTCTTCAGCACCTCGGGTTCCGGAGTCGCTCCGGAAGCAGCGGCAGTTCCCGCAGCAGCGGCGGCAGCGGCCCCCTCAGGAGTCTCGGCTGCTGCCTCAGGGGCAACCACAACCTCTTCCTTGACCGCAATAACTCCGACAATCATCTTGCCTGGGTCCGTAAGAACCTTTACGCCCTCACCCAGGGTAAGGTCTTTTACATAGATTGTCTTTCCGAGGGTCAGCTCTGTGACATCAACAATAATATGTCCCGGTATCTTGTCGGGCAGACACTTGATGTCGATCTCCCTGATTCCGTACTGCAACATACCCTTGTCCCTTTTTACGCCTATGCATTCACCGGTCGTAACAATATGGACCGAGATCTCTATCTCCTCTGTGGCAAGTATTTCCTGAAAGTCCACATGAAGCAGTTCGCAGGAGAGAGGGTCTTTCTGATACTCCTTCAGAATCGCCTGTCTGGACCCGTCGGCCAGATCGAGAGTTACAAGCACCTGCTCGCCGGACGTCTTGTTTATGAACCTCGACAGCTCCCTGGCCGCAATCTGCACCGGCAGGGATTCTCCTGCGCGATATATTACAGCCGGTGTAAACCCGCGTCTTCTCAGCTCACGGGCAGCGCCCTTACCGCGAGTGTCCCTTTTTTCGACATTAAGATTCAACTTTTCCATGCTTCCTCCTCAAATATAGCGTCCTTCTTTTTTTATTATGAGAAAAGAGAATTTACCGAACTCTCGTCGTGTATTCTCCTGATGGCTTCCGCAAGCAGGGCGGATATGCTCAAAACCGTCAACTTGTCGCATGCCTCCACCTTTTCGGAAAGGGGTATTGTATCGGTAGTGACAACCTTTTCGAGCGGAGACTCATTTATCAGTTTTATGGCCGGTCCGGAAAGTACGGCATGTGAACACGCCGCCATTACACTATGCGCCCCGTTTTCGATGATGGCTGCGGCAGCGTGGGTTATTGTCCCGGCAGTGTCGATCATATCATCCAGTATGATCGCATCCTTTCCCTTTACGTCGCCTATAACATACATTACCCTCGAAACATTCGCAGCTTCGCGACGCTTGTCGATTATCGCCAGTGTAGCGTTAAGCCTCTTGGCGAACATCCTCGCCCTTTCCACTCCTCCGGCGTCTGGCGACACCAGCACAAGATTTCTGAAATTGCCCGACCTGAAAAAATCATAAAGCACAGGGGCGGCGTAAAGATGGTCCACGGGAATATCGAAAAACCCCTGTATCTGAGAGGCATGCAGGTCTATGGTGAGCACCCTGTTTGTGCCTGCGGCCGTCAGCAGGTCTGCGACGAGTTTTGAAGAAATGGGCACCCTCGGGAGCACCTTTCTGTCCTGCCTGGCATAGCCGTAATAAGGAATTACTGCAGTGATCCTGCGCGCAGACGCCCTTTTAAGCGCATCTATAATCAACAGGAGTTCCATAAGATTATTATTCACAGGGGTGCATGTGGGTTGTATAACAAAGACATCCGACCCCCTGACATTTTCATTGATCTGCACCATCAGTTCTCCATCACTGAAGGTGGTTACGGTTGTGTCCGTCAAAGGTATGCCGAGATGTCCGCTCACTTTTTCGGCGAGCTCTCTGTTGGCGTTACCGGTCAGCAGCTTAATACAGTCAGGCATCTTACTTCCCCCTACGTTGAACTTGAATAATTAAACTACTGGGGCGCCAGGATTCGAACCTGGGAGTGGCAGATCCAAAATCTGCTGGCTTACCGCTTGCCGACGCCCCAATCAAACGTTTACAGGCGTCAGTTCACCAAGATAGCGCTGCCGCCCAGTTTAACCAACACTCCATCTCAACCGGCAACCCTGATTACAGGGTTGCCGCTACCCTATTCCAATACAGGGAGAAAAGGGCCGACGCCTTTACAGCGTCCGCACGGCTTTCAAAAAGACCGAACACGGCAGATCCGCTACCGCTAAGCAAAGCGGCGGCTGCCCCTGCCCCGACAAGTCTTTCCTTTATATCACTTATAACCGGACATATCTCAATGGCAACCCTTTCAAAATCATTGCGCAACAGAGAGCCAAGGAGAGAAAACGATCCATCATTAAGCGCCCCGATTATTAGCTTGATATTATTAAGCTTTTCCTCCTGATTTGTCAAATCAGAACAGCTGTTCCGGGCCTTTCTCTCATCTGCAACGGCCTGATATGCTGCGGCAGTGGATATCGACTCCCCGGGCTTGACGATAAGCAATGTCAAACCGGGCGATATACGGGCAGGGGAAAGTATCTCTCCCCTGCCCGTTACAAGCGCTGCGCATGAATCTATGAAAAAGGGCACATCGGAGCCGAGTTTTGCGCCGATCTCCCGAAGCCGGGCCGTGTCAAGCCCGAGTTCCCAAAGCCTATTCAGGCCGACAAGGGTAAAAGCGGCGTCACTGCTGCCGCCCCCAAGTCCGGCCCCTGTTGGGATCTCTTTTTCGAGAGATATGGCCGCCCCTTTAACAACTCCGGCGGCTTCCTGTAGGGCGCGGGCCGACCGGAATACGAGATTTTTTTCTGCAGGAACCGGCAGGTCGCTGAAAAGTTCAATTGAAGATGAAGGCCGCAATATCAGGGTGTCATATAGGCCCACGCGTTGCATGAGTGAAAGGATATTATGATATCCGTCTTCTCTCCTGTCGAGCACATAAAGCGACCAGTTTATCTTGGCAGGGGCCTTAAGGGTAATCATAAGAAAAAATCGAAATTGTCAGGGCATATGCGCAGGATCATAAACCATGTTTCTTCAGCTTTTTTACCTTCTGTTCGACCCTTGCTTTAAGCCCCTCCTCCTTGGCCTGATATTTCAACGAATTATTCCATGCCTCAAGGGCCTCCTTGTGCCGCCCCATCGCCTCGTACACGTCGCCAAGGTGTTCGAATAAAACCGGGTCGTCTTTTACTGTTTCCGACGCCTTCTTGAGATATTTTATCGCCTCGTCGTTCTTCCCGAGCCTGAAATAGACCCATCCGAGACTGTCTATTATATACCCGCTGTCCGGTTTCAGGGCGATTGCGCGCCGGACAAGAGAGAGCGACTCCTGGAGATTAAGGCCCTTATCCGCATAACTGTACCCCAAATAGTTAAGGGCGTCCGCATGCCTGGGATTAATCTCTATTGTCCGCTTCAGATAAGATACCATTTGGTCAAACCTGCCGGTCTTTTCATAATAAACTGCCATAGTAAAATTGAGTTCATCATTATCCCTGAAAAGCTTAAGCCCCCTGGCAATAGTCTCTTCGGCCTTTTTGTAATCTTTGCTCTGCAAATATATGTGTCCGAGTTCGGCAAATATCTCCGCCTTGCCCTGTTCAAACGTGAGGACTTCATCATATACTTTAGCCGCCTCGGCAAGACGGTTCTGCTTCACATAAATAAAGGCAAGATTGAGGAATGCGTTCATGTTTTTCGGGTCATAACGGAGGATTTTTTTCAGTTCGACTATTGCTTCTTCATAAAGCTTGAGTTCGTTCAATGCAAGCGCAAGATAATACCGGGACATTATATCGGAAGGCCTGGCCGAGGTGACGACCCTGAATTCGGACACGGCCTTGTCATACTCCTTTTCCTGCAAATAGAGCATGCCGAGTTTGAAATGGATATCCACATTCGGTATATTTCTGGCGATCTCTTCAAGCTCGCGAACCGCCTTGTCATAGGATTTGCCGGATATATAGAGTTGGGCAAGCCTTTCCCTTATGTAAAGATTCTGCGGGTTAAGGGCAAGGGCCTTGTTGTAATATTCTTCCGCCGCACGGGGGTTGCCGCTCACCTCGCTTATCAGTCCCATGTTCAGATAAGCGGCATAAAATTTTGGATTGATCCTGATAATCTTTTTGAAATACCCTTCAGCTGCAGGGTAATCCTTTTTTTCAACATGAAGGGTGCCCAGATAATACATTGCCATGAGATTTTCAGGTTCTTTTATCAATACCTTCTCGAAACAGGTCTGGCTCTTCCCGAAATCCCGCTTCGAAGCATACAGCGCCCCGAGAAACAATAAAGCGTCCTTATTGCCGGGTTCCGCCTTTAATACTCTTATGTACACGGCAATGGCGTCATCGACTTTCTTCTGCGCATTATATAATTCCGCGAGGTGCATCATGACTGATACATTTGAAGGCTCACGTTTCAGAATGTCTTCAAGCTTCAGGGTTGCCTCCCCTATTCTTCCGAGCTTGAAAAGCATCCTTGCAACCTGAATATTCAAATGCGAAGATGACGGATCATTCGCCAGGGCCTTTGAATAATTCGACAAAGCCTCTTCCCATTTGCCGTACAGCTCATTCTGGTAGCCAAGCATATACTCAAGGTCTGCCTGCTGGCTGTTTGAAGAGGACGACGTTTTATCGACAGCGGTGACTGCCGTACCCGAAGGCGCCTTTTCAGCTGCAAGAGCGGGTATGGCTTGAGACACGGACAGAAAAATAATGGTAAGTATTATTATTACGCGGCACGCCATATTAATGATGTCACTCAAAGTTAAACCTCAACTTAAAATAAATGGGGCCCAGCCGGACCCCATTTGGCTTATAAGCATATATACACTACGAAATTAGCAGGAACCCTTGCACTTGCAGGTCAACGATCCCTTAGTCTGAACCTTCCTGATCTTCATTGCGTATTCCCCCCTTCTTAGGGTTTATTTCTGCGGCATTGCCGGGCTTCATGCCCGAGTTCATTATACCATAATAATAGCATTTGTAAAAATCACATCCACGGCCATAAGGCGCATCATGTGAAACGGATGAAGGAGCCCGGTCCACTATTGAGGCGCGATAACGGCATCCCCCGCGGCACTCTTCAATTACAGGGCAGCGCAACTCCGAACACCTGAGAGGCCCGAGGTCCACCGGCCTGATGCGAGCCCACGCCTCCGCCAGGCCCTCCCGTATGTTCCCCGACGGGCTGTCGGAGTAGAATGCGCATTTACAGACTTCTCCGGTTGCAATGACCGCAGCCAGATGGAGCCCGCAACCGAATCCCCTTTCGCTACCATGCAGACCGCGTCCGAATCCGTATGAGAGCAGTTTACCGCCGGTTTCAGGAGGCGCGCATATGTTGCTGTTAAAACCCAAATTCCCTGTCAAGCTCGGCGCATCCACCGTCCAGTCCCTTATCCCGAGCGAAAGGAAAAGGGACTTCATACCCTCAAATTCCCCGATATTCCCCTCATGAATCATCGTTGCGACAGAAACCGCCATGCCCTCTTCCACCGCCGCTTCGAGCGCCTTCATAACCTTTTGAAAGGAGCCCGGCCCTCTGAGATAGTCATGCCCCCGCGCCATGCCGTCAACGCTTAACTGGACCTCATCGACCCTCAGCGCCCTGATCATATCCCTGTCAAGCAAGAGACCGTTTGTAAACAATATTTTTCTGAACGCATATTCAGGCAAAAGCTCATTGAATTCGCGGAACCTGCCGTGCATGAGGGGTTCACCTCCGGTAATCATCAGCCTGAGTCCCTGCATGGCCTCAAATTCGTCGAGGACCTTTTTCAGTTCAAGCGGAGAGAGTTCCCTGCCGTGCGTATCGCCCAAATAACAGTGCTTGCACGTCAGGTTGCATTTATCGGTAATCTGGAGTTCAAGATAGCGCAAAGACGGCGCAGGAGCAGCGGACAACAGCGGGCGTTTTTTATTGACCGGACGACCGGTCAGGAGCCCCTCGGAAAGGGCATATGCCGCAAAAGACTCTTCAGCCTTGCATGGATCACATCCGTCGGGCCCCGCGCATTCCCTCAGAAAAGCGAAGCCCTCTTCATCAAGCTCGTAAAGTTCATCCGCGCGGATATCATAAACAGAAGGGGATTCGAGCGCCTTAAGCGCAACATATTCTGCAAGATAGTAACGCAGAGTTCCGGAGTTCCGGGAGCCCGGCCGGCTATTCACACTTCACAGGAGAGATATGCCAAATATTCTCGGCGTATTCCCTTATGGCCCTGTCGCTCGAAAAACGGCCCGACCTTGCGACATTGAGTATGGACATCCCGGTCCATTGTTCGATGTCGGAATACGCAGTCATCACATTCTCCTGGCATTTGATGTATGACGCATAGTCGGCAAGCACAAAGAACCTGTCGCCCTCAAGCAGGGGCCTGACAACCGGATGGAAAAGAGACGGTTCTCCGGGCGAGAAATATCCGTCAAGCAGCTGCGAGATGACCTGCTGAAGCTCTTTATTTTCGTCGATATACTGTTTGGGATTGTATCCCGTTTTCATCCGCGCAATCTCTTCCGCCCTGAGTCCGAAGAGGAAGAAATTCTCATCTCCCACCTCTTCCCGTATCTCTACATTTGCTCCATCAAGCGTGCCGATGGTCAGGGCCCCGTTGAGAGTAAATTTCATGTTCCCTGTGCCGGAGGCCTCGAATCCGGCAGTGGATATCTGCTCCGAAAGCTCTGCTGCAGGCATGATCCGCTGCGCGAGGCTGACGCCGTAATTGGGGACAAACACAACCTTGAGTCTTGAACTGATTTCCGGATCAGCGGCTATGACCTCGCCTATATTATGGATCAGCTTTATTATGAGTTTGCACATATAATAGCCGGGAGCCGATTTGCCGGCAAACAGGACCGTCCTGCCCGTTTTAGGGCCTTCCGCCCGTCCTTCCTTCAGCCGGTTATAGAGTGTGATGACATGGAATATATTCAGCAACTGCCTCTTGTATTCATGAAACCTCTTGACCTGACAGTCGAGCAGGAAATTCAATGGGAAAGTGAGGCCGAATTTATGTTCAAGGTGGTCCGAAAGGGCTTTTTTATTGGCCTGTTTTATTTCCCTGAACCTTGTCCTGAACCCGCTATCCGCCGCCATGGGCTCAAGCTTGCGGAGTTCCGACAAATCCCTTGTCCAGCCGTCCCCTATGGCCTCCGTAATCAGCATGGACAGCGGCCTGTTCGCCTCGATAATCCACCTGCGGGGCGTGATGCCATTGGTCACATTTATAAACTTACCCGGATACATCGCGTTGAAGTCCCTGAATACATCACCTTTAAGAATGTCGGTATGCAGCCTCGAAACACCGTTGACCGTATGGCTGCCGACTATGGCGAGACGGGCCATATTGATCCATCTATCGCCATACCCTGTGATAATAGCCATCCCAGCCTGCCGTTGAGCGTCATTACTGAAGGCGGCTCCCACCCTGACCATGAACCGGCGGTCGATCTCCTGTATTATCTGGAGATGGCGCGGAAGCAGATGCCCCATAAGCCCCTCGGACCACGTCTCAAGGGCCTCGGGCAGAATGGTGTGGTTCGTATAGGAAAAGCTCTTTTCGGTCACCTTCCAGGCATCGTCCCATTCAAGATCGTTTTCATCAATAAGTATGCGCATAAGCTCGGGGATGGCAATGGAAGGATGCGTGTCGTTAAGCTGTATAGCAACCTTTTCCGGAAACCCGTCGAATCTGGAATGGAACTTCAGATGCCGTCTGATAATATCCCTGAGTGTCGCGCTTACAAAGAAATACTGCTGCTTCAGCCTTAGTTCCTTGCCTGCCGTCGACTTGTCGTCGGGATAAAGCACCTTTGATATGTTCTCACTGACGGTCTTGTCCTGCACGGCCTTGATGTAGTCACCGCTGTTGAAATAATCGAGATTGAACTCCCTTGTAGACTTGGCAGCCCATAGCCTCAGATTGTTGACGGTCTCGTTCTTATACCCCGGCACCGGGTAATCGTAAGCCATTGCCATGACTTCTTCCGTATCAACCCACTGCATACGCATCCTGCGGTCGCTGCCGTAAGCCATATTGACCCTGCCGTAAAACTTTACCGGATAGAGGACTTCGGGTCTCGGGATCTCCCAGGGATTGCCGTATCTCAGCCAGCTGTCGGGGGCCTCTACCTGATAACCGTTTTGTATGCGCTGCGAAAAAATACCGTATTCGTAACGAATGCCATAACCGTATCCCGGATAAGCGAGAGTGGCCATGGAATCCAGAAAACAGGCCGCAAGCCTTCCGAGTCCGCCATTTCCAAGACCCGCGTCATCTTCGATATCGATAAGTTCCTCGTACGTCATGCCGAGGACCTCAGAAGCATAACGGTAATCATCTATCAGGGCCAGATTGGTAATATTGCTTTCGAGCAGTTTTCCCATCATGAATTCAAGAGACAGATAGTAAACGCGCTTTGCGTCGCACCGATAGTAATATTGCTGAGTGTTGATCCAGCGTTCTATCAGCAGGTCCCTTACCGAAAGGGCAAAACTAAGGAATTTGTCCCGTTCGGTCGCAGAAAAACGATCTTTTGCTATTGAATAAATCAGATGGTCAAGAACAGCCTTATGGAAAAAACTATATGGTTCGCTCATATTCCTTCAATATAACAGTTATTTCTTAATATAGCATAATTTATTGTATCAATAAACCGAAATTTGATAAACTGCATGTCATGGCTATGGGCGATTTCCCGGACAGGTACTTATCAACCATTGAAAAGGCATATCAGATAATCATCAGCAGGATCGATGGGTTGAAGGTCACCGACCTCTCATATCGCGCCCTTCAACTGAGCCTTGTTGATAAAGGCATAGGCGGTTTCATCATATTCGGCGGGACACGTGATGATATAAGGGAGTTCATATCGGAAGCGCAGTCGCGCGCCCGCATACCTCTTTTTATATCCTCGGACATAGAGCGGGGTGTGGGCCAGCAGATTGAAGGGATGACCCTCTTCCCATGCCAGATGGCGGTCGCAGCGGCAATAAACCGGGCTGACAAGGATGACCTGGATCTTGTTCAGGATGCCCTCAGGGCAGTAGCCTCGGAGGCAGGGGAGCTCGGTATAAACATGGCGTTTTCCCCTGTCCTCGATGTAAACAGGGACCCTGATAATCCGATCATATGTACGCGCGCGTATTCAGATGATCCCGAAACAGTGTCATGGTTCGGTGATCAATATATAAAGGCATTCGAGGCTGCAGGCATAATAAGCTGCGCCAAACATTTTCCGGGCCACGGGGACACATCTGCAGATTCGCATATCGAGTTGCCGGTTATACGCAAATCCATGGATGAACTTTACGCTCTCGATCTGGTCCCGTTCCGAGAAGCCGTAAGGGCCGGTGTTGGCGGCATAATGATAGGACACCTATCAGTCCCTGCTCTGGATACGAGACCGGCGAGTCTCTCTGCAAAGGTCATCAAAGGATTATTGCGGCAGGAGATGGGCTTTACCGGGCTTGTCCTTACAGACGCGCTCAACATGCATGCGCTGGAAGAATTCGGCGAAGCAGGTCTCGAAAGCCTGAAGGCGGGGGCCGACATACTCCTGCACCCGGACAACGCCGACTCAACGGCAACGTCAATATTCACAGCCATTGAAGAAGGACGACTTGGTCCGCAGACGCTGGACAGCGCAGTCAACAGGACCATCGATAAAAAGAGAGCTCTTCCGGACACCATGCAGTCACGGATAAATATCGAGCGACATACGCTCCTGTCGGAACGCATGTCCCGAAATTCCATCACACTGCTGAAGGATTCCCCGAAGATATTGCCGCTGACCGATGGAGATATCCGGTTGATACTATCGGGAGACGACAAATATTTCGGCCCTTCCATACTGACAGGCAAGTTTGCGAGTATGGACGGCGATAACCCCGAAACGTCTGCGGACAAGATTATCGTAATAGCGGTTTTCACAAGTGTTGCGGCGTGGCGGGGATCTTCAGGCATCGCGGATATAGAGAAGACGCGTCTCCGCTCCATCATCAAAAAGGCCCGCGGGTCCGTAGTCGTCTCGTTCGGAAGTCCGTATGTTTTACGCCACTTCTCCGACGCGGACGCGCTCATTGCAGCGTATGACCCTACCATACAGGCGCAACAGGCTGTTTTTGATTGTCTGACAGGCAAGGCGCCGTTCAGGGGCGGGCTGCCTGTTTATATTCCCGAGAGGTGATATCATAAAAACGGATATTTCTTCATATCTTGAAGTCTTCAGAAACAAACGGATCGCTATCGTTCTGATGATGGGATTCGCCTCCGGACTGCCGCGCGCCCTGCCGGTAGGAACACTCCAGGCCTGGATGGCCGTGGAAGGCGTCGATCTGCAGACCATCGGGATATTTGCGATTGTCGCCCTCCCTTATACCCTGAAGTTTTTCTGGTCTCCATTCATGGACCGTTTTGTGCCCCCATTCTTCGGCAGGCGCCGCGGGTGGATACTTATAACACAACTATTGCTTGTGGCAAGCATAATCTCCATAGCCTTCAGCGAGCCTGCGATTTCCCCTCTTGCCGTGGGCGTCCTGGCGCTTATATTGTCTTTTTTCTCCGCTTCCCAGGATATTGTTATTGACGCTTATCGCACAGACATCCTTCATGCAGAGGAACGCGGCGCAGGCGCCGCTGTTGCTGTAATGGGCTACCGTCTCGCGTTCCTTATATCCGGATCATTGTCACTTATCATGGCGGACAATATCGGCTGGTCAAACACCTATCTTGTCATGGCAGTCGTAATGGGGATCGGGTGCTTAAGCACAATCATGGCCCCTGAGCCGCCGCAGGCTGCCGTTCCTCCCCGTTCCATCAATGAGGCGGTAATAGGCCCGATGAAGGACTATTTTTCGAGACCGTCGGCCCTGTCGTTCCTGCTGCTGGTCATTCTTTATAAACTGGCTGACGCCTATGCCGCTTCTCTATCCACGGTCTTTCTTCTGCAGGGAATCGGCTTCTCGCTTACGGATGTCGGGGCGATAAACAAGACCCTCGGACTTGTCGCAACCATAGTCGGAGCCCTGGTGGGCGGGAGCCTGATGGTCAGGCTCGGCCTTTACAGGTCGCTTATGTATTTCGGCATCGTCCAGGCCTTCACAATACTCACATTTTCAATGCTTGCAGTCGCAGGCAAGAACTATGGGATTCTGGTGTTTGCGGTAGGGTTTGAAAATTTCGGCAGCGGCATGGGCACTGCAGCATTCCTTGCGTTGCTGATGACCATGTGCAACCAGAAGTTCAGCGCGACGCAGTACGCCCTGCTCTCATCACTGGCGGCAGTGGGCGGCATCGTGATATCACCTACATCCGGTTTTCTGGCAGGGGCGGTCGGTTGGCCCATATTCTTCCTGATAAGCGCGGCAATAGCCATACCGGGCCTGTTGCTGCTGCGCAGGCTCAGGCCTCTGATAGAAGACCTGAAGCAGGCCGGTTAATCCGGGGAAACGGCATTGACGGGGCGGCGGCATTGTTATAATCGGGCGCAGTGAATTGCGCCCCTTCAATTATCCTGTGAAGTTCTTCGCCCTTAATACAACAATCCCGGGTTTGGATGAAACATAGTCGGGGAAATCCTCATCAATCACCTGCCTGTGTTCAGTCCGGGACGAGGCATGACGGAAAAGCGCATCTTCATTTCTTCTGATAAAAATACCCACATGCGACACATCCAGACCCTTCAGTCCCGAATATACTCCAATGTAATCTCCTGTATTCAGGCCATCAATGACCGAGTCATCGATGGCTGAGGACGGGATATAATTGATATCGCGCTGTGCAGGTCTGATACCCGCGACATAAGGCAGTCCGTCTTCCTTGATATTTAACTGCTTTTTTATCGTCCTGGTCTTGCCGGGCGCAGTTTTAGACGTCGCATCTTCGACAAGATCCGGATTATAGACCTTCCAGTCGGTAAAGAAATGGTTGCGTCTCCCGAAAGATACAATCCCGTTCTGATAACGGACCTTTTTCAGATTTCCCCTGAATGTGGAGAAGGATATCGAAAGCCTCATGGCCTCAACATAATCGATCAGTGTAAAGCAGTCCACTCCCCCGAGATTTATGGTAAATATTTCTTCGGTGTCTATGTCGCCTGCAAGTGTCTTCTCCTGATAATTCACTCCTAAAAAACGACTGGAGATATACTCTATCCGCTTTCCATGGTCGGCGATGGACGATGCCTCTCCGATAAGTCCATCGAGTTCTTCAAGAGACCACCTGCCTGTATTTATCAGCTCTTTTTGGGTCATGGTGGATGATATCGGAAACAGAGGCCTGTTTTCAAGAGGCTGCCGCTGTGCTATTATAATTTCATTATGATAACGGACATACATACACACGGGATCGGAGGCTATGACACAAGAAGCTCTGATGTCGAACATATACTTAAAATCGCGGATATTCAGGGATCTTACGGTGTTGATGAAATAATACTTACCGTCTATCCCTCCACAATAAAGGTAATGAGAGAGAACATTAGCCTGATAAAACAGGCCATGGGGTTGCAACAGTCCGGAGACACTAAACTGAGGCCGGAGTTCCCGGTCTCCAAATATGGTCCTGCTGAAGGACACGGGCCTGCCCGCATTGCCGGCGTTCATCTGGAAGGTCCGTTTCTGAATCCTGCCATGTGCGGCAGTCTGAATGCAATGGTATTGATCGAACCTGCCGAGCGGAATTTTGATCAGTTGATCGACGGATTTGAAGACATCATACGCATAATCACTATAGCCCCGGAACTTGAAGGCGCGTCCTGCGTCATAAAGAAGGCGTCCGGTCTGGGAATACTTTTAAGCATGGGGCATTCCAACGCAAGTTTTGCGGAAACAGAGGCAGGGCATAAAGCCGGAGCCAAAGGCATAACTCATCTGTTCAATGCCATGCGCCCCTACCACCACAGGGAACCCGGCATTGCCGGATACGGCCTGCTGAATCAGGACATCTATGTCGAAGTCATAGCCGATCCCTTTCATCTCCATCCGCTCACGCTGGAACTGATATTCAGGGTAAAGAACCCTGAGCGCATTATCATCGTTTCGGACTCGATCAGGGAGACAATGCAGTCTCCCGACGCGACGCGCGAAGTCCGGTCGCTCACAGACAACCATAGCAGGCTGCTCGGCGGCGCATTGCCCATTACAGGGGCTGCGGCGGCTCTTTCCGGAATATTCGGCGACCAAATCGCAACAAACTGCATCAGCGTTAATCCCTGCCGGTATCTTGCAAAATGAAGGCCCTTATACAAAGGGTGTCATCAGCTTCGGTCAGTGTTGACGGAGAGGTCACGGGACGCATATCGGAAGGCATGCTGATCTTTCTCAGCATAGAAAAGGGAGACCAAACGGATGATCTCGATTTCCTGTGCAACAAGATTAAAGCCTTCAGGATATTTGCCGATAACAATGGGAAGATGAATCTTTCAATCAGGGACTCAGGAGGTTCTGCGCTTGTTGTCTCCCAGTTCACCTTGTCCGCTGATTGCAGAAGGGGAACACGACCTTCATTCGATAATGCAGAGAGACCGGAAAAGGCAAAGCAATTTTACACATTGTTTATTGACTGGCTGAAAAGCTCCGGTATACCTGTCCGGACCGGCAGCTTCGGCGCGCACATGAAGGTGGAACTGGTCAATGACGGACCTGTTACCTTCCTTCTTAATTCGAGGTCATAATATGCCAAGCCTGCTGGATTTATTCTGTAAGTATGCAAACTCTGCCGGGTTGGCCGACCATTCATATATAGTCGGAGGCTCGGTCAGAGACCTCTTGCTGAACAAAGACCTCAAGGATATTGATATAGCGGTCAATGCTGACGCCTTAGCCGCCGGGCGCGCGTTTGCGGATGAGATCAAGGCCTCTTTCGTTCTGCTTGACGAAAATTTCGGCATTGCCCGAATCGCCTTCTTCGGTGAATATCTGGATATCTGCCATATCAACAACGGGTCCATTACAGAAAATCTCGGGGAACGCGATCTCACAATCAACGCCATGGCCATGCCATTGACGGCCTTCGTAAGCCTGCCGCCAATGGCGGAAAATGAACAACTAAAGCCCTTGATCATAGATCCGTTTGACGGTATTGGAGACATTGAAAAAGGCATTATCCGAATGGTTTCGAAAGAAAACCTTGCCGCCGACCCCTTGAGATTATTGAGAGTTTATCGTTTTGCCGTCACTCTTGGGTTTGACATATCGCCGGACACGACTGCGGCAGTAAAGGCGCTTTCCGGGCTGATCAGTCAATCCGCCTCCGAGAGGATAGCTGAAGAACTGAGGCAGATACTCAGGAATCATGCTTCAGCATCCACTTTAAAAAACATGAGGGATTCAGGGCTTATTGCCGCGCTGTTCCCTTATTCGGCCGTCGGTTCAGACGACGCATGGCATGATATACAGTCTGCTTATGACAATGTCGAAGATATACTGAACAATTTGGCTGCCCGCTTCGGAAACAGAAGCGGCCTGCTTCAGGAATATTTCAGAAAGGAATACAGGACTGATTGTCTTAAGCTGTCGGTCCTGTTCAAGGATATCGACTCGGCTGAACGGGTAGCCGGCAGACTTAAATTGTCCAGAAAAGAGATCGTGTTTATTCGCACAATAGTCGCCTACAACAAGATTATTTCCTCTCTCGGCGGGGCAAAGAAGGCGGTAATCATGGGGCTTTTCCGGGAACTTGGTGACAATATATACGCGGTCCTCATCTATATCCTTGCCGTAAGCGGACCGCTCACTTCTCAGGACATGAATATGCAGCTTGCAAACGAATTAATATCCATATATCAGGATGAGTATCTGCCGCGGCTGAAAAGGCTGCCTCTGATAACCGGCAATGACCTGATAGTTGATTTCGGTCTTTCGCCGTCGATTTTTTTTAAAGACATACTTTCCGCAATCGAGCTGCTTGCGCTCGAGGGGATGGTGACTTCCCGTGAAGAGGCCCTCAAAGCCGCCGGAGATATGATACACAATAAACACCTTGCGTAATAACATCTCGGCCGCCCGGTTAAAACAGCTTCTTTGCAGCTGATTATTTACGCTCCCAGGCCGTCGCCCGCTCGTAATCCCTGAACAGCTTTTCCCTGCGCCTGAATTCAGCCGGATGTATGGAACGTCTTTCCCCTATTTTGTGAATACCCATATCCGCATGCAGCATCTCATGATAGATTACATATTTAACGAAATAGCGCGGAGTCCTGTTGTTGTCGAGCACGGGATTTATCCTGATAAGACCGGACGTCCCGCAATAACTGCCGAGCGTCCTTTTCCTGACCCACAGGCGCGTACGCCCGGCTCCCCACGTGATCGCAGCCGATATCCTGCCGCCGAAGTATTCACGGTTGACTTCATCAAAGAGTTCCCGAAGATCATGGACTCTTCCCGCAGTCCTTACGGACACCCTTTGAGGAGGCTTCCCCCGGATATCAGCCCTGTTTTCAGCAACGAATCTCCGGAATAACGGAAGACTGTTGCGCCGATTCGCTATAAAACCGATTATCTCATTGAGGACATCCGCGCCCGCAGCCAGAAACATCTCATGCAGCCGCACATGCATTACCCCTTCCCTGACCCTTGCGGAAAGCATGCTCGACGAATTTTTTGTCAGGACAAGTTTGACCGGCCTGCCGAGGCCCTTTTCGATGATTGTCCTGAGCGATAACTCGGTTTGAAGAAATGTCAGGCTCATCTGACGTCCCTGTTGCGCCTCTCTCATAACGGGATTTAATATACCATTTTTTGCCGGTCATTTTCCTTTGAATTGATATTGCCGAATTCAGCCAAAAAATTCGCTGATTGTTATATAATATCCTGAACTGGAAAGGATCGCCGGCGGATGAATACCCTGGACATAATAATTTTGGCTGTACTGTGTGTAATGACGGGCTATGGGATCTGGAAAGGCCTGATAAAGCAGGTCTTCAGTATAGTCGGCATCATAGCCGGTTATGTGGTTGCAACCCGCTATTATGTGTCCTTTGCTGCATATCTGAACTTCAGCGACTCCAATATCGGGAAAGTCGTCGCTTTTATCATTTTATTCATTTTATGCGTAATCCTGTTCACGGCGCTGGCATTTATTGTAAACAAGTTTTTCAAACTGCCCGGCCTCGGTTTTATCAACAGCCTGTTCGGCGGGGTAATAGGTTTTTTAAAGGGGTTCCTGATTGTAGTAGTTGCTGTAATCGTCCTTACGTTCATGCTGCCTGCCGACAATACCATCCTGGGTAAATCCGTAACGCTCCCGTATATTCACAAGGGCATGATAATAGCCGGGAATATGATCCCAAGGGACATCAAGGCCGAATACAACAAAAAGGTGGAGAGCATAAAAAAAGGGGTGAACCCTGATCCCTTGCCCGAGCCTGAGCGAAAGAAGAAGAAAAAATAATAATAATATTGGAAGTATCTCATAACTGAAAAAGGCGCGTTATTCCACGGCATGCCGTATGGTGAAACTCCATTAAAGCCAATAGGCTGCCGGGTAATTATTAGGGAGTCTGCGGGCAACCGGCCAATACCGCCGGATATGTTTGTAATAGCTTCAACGACAATGAAATATGCTTATTCGGACTTTGCGATAAACCAACCTGAAAAGAGTTGAACAGTTGCAGGCAGGTAAAAATGCTGAACTTAACTGCGATATTTAAACTGTTTAAAAAAGACGACAATATATCGGCTTTTTTTCAGCCCAATATGAATGGACCTGCGGCGGACGCAATGCCGCATTTTACTGAAAGTCTTGTTCGTTTTATTCACACCCATGCCATCGGATTTTACAGGGCCGTCGGCAGTCATGACTTCGGAGGATATCCGGGGGTCTGGGAGGAGTTTTTCTTCCTGATACTGTTTGTAACCGAATACAGACTGAAAGAAATTATTTCCGCCGATTGCGATAACAGGGTAATTATGTCACTGCGTAGCAACCTGAATGAGTTTCTTCTTAAACATGACGCAAATTTCGAGTCACAGCTTTTTTGGGATCGTTATGAATACAGATATGAGCTTTATAAAAGCAGGTTGCAGCCGGGCGACATACATCCCTGTTTTGATGATATCGTTTCCGCCTTCAGCAGTAATATCATCTTGCGGCTGGATGAATGGCCCGCCCTGGTTTCACACCACAGTTCCAACGCCGCAGCCGCTGCCATTGTCGAACTGCGTGGATATGGTTTCTGATTTGCGCGGACAATCCTGAGCGCAAGAACACCTTACACTCAGGCTGCCCCGGAAATCCTGCTTTTTATACTTTTCAATATCAGCAGTCCGAAAAAGAAGAGGCTCAGGGACGCCACTACCAGCGGAGCCGTAGGTAAATCCAGTTTATATGACAGTCCGATACCAAGAACGCTTGCCGTAAGCCCGGCCAGCCACCCTGTAACAAGCGCGACCGACCGTTTTTTTGCGCAGAGTCTGCCTATAAGCGCAGGCACAATAAGAAAAGCAAAGACCTGCAGTATACCTGCCATCTGCACTGATTTTACGAGTACCAGGGCAAAGCTGAGAAAGAAGGCAAACTCCCAGACAAAGCTGTATTGACCTTCATACGAGAGCGCGGAAAAACGCCTCCTGAGCATGTAGTGGAACAGGCCTATGGCTGCATAAAGCGCAAACGCCGTATAAACGTCGCACGGAGTCAGCCATAATATATTACCGTTCAATATTGACTTGAATTCCTCAAGTCCGTGAGGTGTCCGATCAAGCACAAGTATGGCTGCCGCAAATGAAAAAATGTACAGGACCCCTATGAACGCCTCTATATTTACGACTCTGCTAATAAGCTTTGAAATGGAGAGGATGAAGGCTCCCAACACAGCAAAGGCCATGGAGTAAAGATAATTATTTTCGCCGGTAATAAAGAATGAGAGGGCTATGCCCGCGCCTATAAACTGGGCTAGGGCAATGTCCACAAATATGATGCCGCGTTCAAGGATGTGAGCGCCAAAATAGGCATGAATCAGCACGAGAGCCACACATCCGAGAAAGGGCCAAAGCAGCAGTTCAAAAACCTCCATTCTCTCCTCCTCCTATTACAATGAATTGATGACAGTATCCATAAGGCTGAACCAGTCCTGCGCGGTCACGCTCGCTCCGACATCATTCGGCAACAGTAGGACCTTAACGCCTGTTTTCCGCCCTAAAGCCTCTGTTTCTTGTGCGCCTGAACTGTATGTCGCAATAATGGCGGTCGGTTTCTTGCGTTTGACGGTCTTGATCAGCTCTGCAATATGCCCTGCTGATGGAGATATGCCCGGCTTCGGTTCTATATAGGCAATAATATGAAAGCCGTACTCGGCTGCGAGGTATTCAAAGTATTTGTGATAGGCAACAAAGGTCTTGCCTTTGAGTGATCTTTCGCGCCACTTTTTCTGCTTTTGGACAAGCCGCTCCCTGAACCCCTTCAGGTTATGTCTGTAGTATTCTGCGTTGGCCGGGTCGATCCCGGAAAGAGCGTTGCTTATGCCCGACGCTATCGCAGCGATATTTTTTGGAGAAAAGACGTAATGCGGATTCCCCATCGGATGCACATCGCCCATGCTTCGGTCGACGACGCCGTGCCTTTCAATGACCTTTACAAATCTTGAGCAATCGAAGTTGCCTGTGTTGCCCGGCTGAATCCTCGGATTGTTCGATGATTCCAGTATCCTCGGGAGATATCCGATCTCAAGATCAAGCCCATTGTACATCAGTATATCGGCCTTTCTCGCTGCGAGGATCATGCTCGGTTTTGCCTCGGCATAATGAGGGTCCTGCCCCGGTTTAATAAGAGTGACCACATCTATCCTGTCCCTGCCGATCTCTTGCGCAAGACTACCGATAAAAGGCAGTGTAGCTACGACTTTCAACTGCGCAAAAGCAGGAGACGCAAACATCAGAAGCATGAACATCGAAACAATAAATCGTGTCATATCAATTCCTCCTAAAATGGATGGGCCGCGTGGGCTCCAATGGCCATGATCAGCTGAAGAAATATCTCATTATTTGCCTTACCGCTGCCGTTGGATTTGTCATAATTGTACTGAAGACGTATTCTGCTGAATTCGGTCGCATTGAAGTCGAGAGCCGCGCTTGCCCTCCACGGCCTGCTTCCGAAGTCCGCCTGTCCGCCCGACAATGAATATTGCTTTGCCATCAGATCCAGTGCATCAAATCTGGCTCCAAAACGCCAAAGCCCGAGTTGATAAACCGCCTGCGCATACACTCCGTCCTGGCCGCGTTTGAGGCTGCCTGCAATACCAGTTGCGTTATCCGTGAGTTCTCCGTGTTGGGTTCTGTACATATATTCGCTTTGGACTACAAGACTTTTTATTTTTGAGGGTTTCCACTTGTAAGTCATCTCCCAGTCGAAGAGGGTTGATGAGCCCTGAAACACCGAGTCAGCGGCAATAGTGTCTGTTCTTGTTTTCCCTGTGATAACGGAAGGGCCGAAGAGTACTGTCGAGTTTTCTCCGATATCCAGCGACATCTTTGCGAAGGCGGTAAAGGCGTGGGGGCCTTCATGGGCGTCGCTGCCGAAAAGCGTGGCGTTTTCACCTTGCAAAACCTCAACTCCAAAGAGTGTATAAAACGGTAACGGGGGTAACCATGTTATCTGCAACCCTTTTTCTGTAATCCCTTCACCATCTATAAAGGCCCTGTATGGCAGGGGCAGATCAGCAAAATCCCATGTGTGCTTGTGCTGACCGTTAAGCCGTCCGAAACCGCTCTTGAATTTTCCGCCCTTTGCCTGAAAACCATAAGGCAGAAACGTAGTGACGAAATATGCCTCTTCGAGCTCAACCCCGTCTTCGGCAACCGGGATCGTCGCATAGAGATTGAAATATGGATCAACCGGAGCGAAGAATCCGAGTTCAGCCGAGTCGAGATTGAATCCTTTCGTATTGTTCAATCCTGAAGTCGTATACCCCGGAACACCCCTGCCGGACAAGACTCCGCTCTTGAGGTTGGAGTGGTAGCCAAAGGTGTTTAGGACCATGGATATATTCGGATTTGAAAGATTCGAGCTTCCAAAAAGCCCCGACACCTTCCATCCATTTTCCTCTGCAGGTTCTTTTTTGTCTGATCCCTGCTCATCGGAGTTTCCACCGGAAATTTTTGTTTGCGCCGAATTTGAGTCCGGGGCTTGTTTTGAAGTTTCCAGTTGATTTTTCAACTGTCTTATAATCAATTGCTGCTCTTTTATAGTCTCTCCCTGGATTTTCAGCGCCTCTTCCAGCGTCTTTAGGCGCGATTCGATGTCATCGCCAAAAGTGATTGACGGCATGTAAAAAATTAACAGCATACCTATAAGCAGAACTTTTCTGCGCATGAGTTCCTCCATTGTAATAACGCAATGCGCCCACAACAGGGTGCGACTGCTGAGGCCTATTTATGAATGATTATGAAGACTAAAAACATACCGGAGGAGCCCGGCCTGAAATGCCCGAAAAAAACGTCGTAGGGAAAAGGGCGCTTTCTCCGGAAAGTGTTGAAAAAACTATTGTAACAAATACGCTCAAGGCGTAATAGCAGAAATGTAAAGAGGTTATCTGATGGGCGGCAGCGCAGATACTGCAATCTACATGCTCGACGGCATCAGCGTGATGGTGGCATGAAACAAGGCAAATCCCGGCAAGCAGAAACACTGCCAGCGCAAATGCGAGTATGGCTGCAACTCTTTTATCTTTTAGCGTCTTTTGCATTCTGTATTATCCATCCAATAAAACCAAAGGCATCGTCCGGTGTTAATTTATCACATTTCCACTGTACTCTTCCAATAAAGCATGATTTCGGGGCCGCATTATTTGATCCGGTCCGATAGGCAGCAGTAAGCCTATTTCTTTATTATTCTCTCAAAATAATAGAAAAGGGAGACCGAAGCCTCCCTTTTCTCCGCCTCTCAACAACTTTCGGCAGGAACGCTTTATTTCGCCATCGCCCTTTCAACGGCCTTGATAGCGCAGAACTCGCCACACATGCTGCATACATCGGTGACGCTCGGCGGTAACTCAGCCCTCCACTGTCTGACAAGCTCGGGATTAAAGCTCAGCGCGGCCTGGCCTTCCCAGTCAAGGTTTTTCCTGCATTCCGCCATCTTGTGGTTTTTCTCAATGGCCTGCGGATAGCCTTTTGCAAGGTCGGCTGCGTGCGCCGCTATTTTTGAGGCGATGATGCCGTCGCGTACATCATCCAGATTCGGCAGCCTGATATGTTCCGCAGGGGTGACATAACAGAGGAAGTCCGCTCCTGCCGCGCCCGCGATTGCGCCGCCGATTGCCGCAGTTATATGGTCATAGCCCATGCCGAGATCGGTCACCAAAGGCCCAAGCACATAAAACGGAGCTCCCTTGCATATTTCTTTCTGTATTTTGATATTCATCTCCACCTGATTGATCGGCACATGCCCGGGGCCTTCGATTATCGCCTGCACACCTGCCTCAAGCGCCCGGTCTCTCAGCTCTCCAAGGGTTATAAGTTCTTTCAGTTGTCCCCTGTCGGTCGCGTCATCAAGGCATCCGGGTCTAAAGCCGTCGCCGAGGCTCAAGGTAAGATCATACTTCTTTGAGAGTTCGATGAGCCTGTCATACTGTTCATACAGCGGGTTTTCCCTCTCATTGAAGATCATCCATTCAAGAATGAAAGAGCCTCCCCTGCTCACCAGATTGAGCATCCTTGGATCCTGTCTCAGCCTCTCGATTGCGCTCAACGTCACACCGCAATGAACCGTGATGAAATCAACTCCGTCCTCCGCATGGTCTTCAATCACCTGGAAAAAATCATCAACGGTCATCTTCGCAATTGTGCCGTGCCTCTCGACTGTGCGCACAAGGGCGTCGTAAATGGGAACCGTGCCCACGGCCAGCGGCGATTTTGCGATCAGTTTCTGCCTCAACTCCCTGATAGAGCCGCCGGTTGAGAGATCCATAACAGCGTCGGCGCCGTATTTGACGCAGACATCGAGTTTGTCCAGCTCATAGTCAAAGGACAACTTGTCTTTTGAGCTGCCTATGTTGGCGTTTACCTTGGTGCGAAGACCCTTGCCGATTCCGAGCGGAACAATATCATGGTTAATGTTTTTCGAGATAACCGAAATTCCCTGCGCAATGTCTGAGGCAAATTTTTCCGGCGATATCCTTTCGGCTTGAGCAACGGCTTTCATCTCGTCTGTTACTATGCCTCTTTTTGCGTATTCAATCCTTGTCATAACGATTCACCAGCCTTCCTTAGAGCATTCCCTCAATCGGGCTGCTCGCTGTTGCGTACAACTTCCGCGGCATCCGGCCCGCCTTATATGCCAGCCTGCCCGCTATCACGGCATGCCTGATGGCTTCTGCCATCATCATCGGGTCTTTGGCCCCTGCAACCGCTGTGTTGATCAATAC
>JGI20214J51650_10000207_pt1 | contig 37398 bp, 35 predicted proteins | sample WetSurMetagenome_FD_51650 | JGI IMG/M metagenome (IMG submission 51650)
GACTGTGGGAAAGAATGCGAAGTACCATTCAAGCCGACCGAAGGCCGCCCGGTATATTGCCGTGACTGCCTCCCGAAACACCGGAAACCCCGGTTCTAATTCGTAAATTTTTTTATCTTTCTATTTTTCAATTGGTTAACGCTTCGTCAGTCTCTGACGGATATGCTGATTATGCTCGTTATAAAAGAATGAGATTTTTCCGGGCACATTGTTTCTGTGCGCCTGCAGGATAAGCTCGCGTAAACCTTCCTGTCCCTGGGTTCCATCCAGTCCCGATCACTTCGCGTCTTCTCCAAGTGCTTCCCTGCTGCGCATCTGGTAGAGCACCATGGGATCCATTTCCATATAGCCCTCGCTGCCGGTCCTCATGATGACATTGGCGATACCGCTGTTGATGATCATCTTTGAACAGAGGAAACAGGGCCATATCCGTGTGATCTCGTTCGATTCGACATCAAAACCAGCAAGGTACAGGGTACACCCCCGAGCAAGTTTACCTGCCTGGAGCAGGGCATTCATCTCGGCATGAACGCTGCGGCACCGTTCATAGTTGGACCCCGAAGGAATATTGTGATCCTTTCTCCAGCACCTGTTCAGTTCCGTGCAGTCCGTCTGCTTCCGAGGTGCCCCGGTATATCCCGTGGAAACGATCGTGTTGAATTCATCGACAATGATCGCCCCGAAGTTACGCCGGAGGCAGGTACCTTGGTGAGCACATCTCAGGGCGAGGTCGAGAAAATACTGATGCCTGTTGGTTCTCATCTGTTAAGAATTATGGAGAAGACGGGGTATTAAAGCGGCATGGTTTGAAAGGGAATGATTCCAAAAAGGCGGGGGTTCTTTGAAAGCCGGTTCAGTGAATCGCGGGAAGGAAGATCGAAATAAGGATGGCATGCAGCAGGGCAGATGCCGGCACGAGCAAGAATATGAGTTTCCGCGTTTTATGCCGGAATGTGAGCATTCCCCCAAGAGCGCCAAAAGGCCCCAGGAAAGCCAGACCCAGCAGGGTCGCCTCGCGAATCCTCAATCCATTCTGCCGTGCACGCAGTTTGTCAATTGCGAAGGCCAGGAGTGCGATCCCATTTACGCCCACATAGAGTGCAAACAGGAAAACAGGATCAGCGATAGTCTATCACCCTGATCGGTGAAAACCTTGTTGTGGATGGTGAAGATCCCGGTAAGAAACGAATTGAGGAAATTCCACAGAGATTCCGCAGCGCGGGGGAGCTCCCTGGCAGGTTAGAGGAATTTACTTTGGAAAATAAATCTCTGGATTTCAGTATCATTTTCATTCATATCCCCCTGTTCTCATCTTTTTTGGTTCGGTTTACCGTCGTTCAACCCTGACAATCTCTCGATGTGAGAACCAGTCTGTTCCGCCAAAAACCTGATCTACGGTCAGCTATGGGCAGGGTAGGCAACCTGTGATCAATCCTGGTACTTCATGGTATACCTATTTTCATATCTCGGTCACCGGTCATCTTCCTAAGCCGGAACCTTTGCATGGTATTCCGGCAAAGATTCTGAACATGGAAGATCTTACGGTAGACCTCGTAATGGCAATCCATACAAGGATCGTGACAGACAACGGGTTCGACTCCCGTATCCTCTCCGAAGCTTGTCTCCACCAGCTAGTTTTCCAGGCAAATCTTTTTCCGGAGATTATGCCCCGGGCAGCATTCATTTTCTATTCGTTATGCGCCTTCCCGGCATTCCGCGAAGGGAACCGGGAAACCGCGCATATGGTTGCACAGGAGATCCTTGCATCTTGTGGGTTCCACATATACGGGGAGACGGCAGAAATAATGGCACTCAGCGATGGCATCCGGGAATACAGGACGGAACCTGAAGACGTCGAAGCGTGGTTTGGTTCGAATGTACGAAAAAATGGTAATTCACCCTGATATTAAAAACAAATTCGCGAGGGAATAAGTACCGATAATATCCGTCACTTCATGTTCATACACCGAGTCTCGTCTGCCCTGCATCGGTTTTCTCCAGCGAGGAGAGGCGGATACCCAGCAGGCGGATCTTCCGGTCGTCGAACATCTCTTTCATGAGCGCACGGATTCCCATCTTCAGCATCTCTTTTTTGCAGGTAGCATGGGAGAATGTCCGTGCCCTGGTTCTGGTAATAAACCCCTGGTACCGCACCTTGACGGTAATAGTCCTGAACGAGAGGTCTTCCTGGATAAGACCGGTATACGCGTCTTCAGCAAGGGCATCAATTGTCGACGCGAGGATCCGGGGATCATTGGTATCCGCGTCGAAGGTGATCTCACGGGAGATCGATCCTGTCTCCGTATGCTCCTCCACTTCGCGCCGGTCGATGCCGAGTGCCGCCTCATGGAGGGAGACTGCAGTGCGCCCAAACTTCGCGACAAGCTTCCCGAGATCATAAGAGGCGAGGTCACCGATCGTCCGGATGCCGAGTTCATGCAGTGCCAGCTCCGATTTTCCCCCGATACCCGGTATCGTTCTTACCGGAAGGGGTTCCAGAAAGCCCCGGGTACCCTCAGGTTCAACGATTGTTAGGCCGGCTGGTTTTTTGTAATCGGAGGCTATCTTGGCGACCAGCTTGCACGGGGCGATCCCGATTGAACAGGTCAGGCCAAGCCGGGCCNTGATGGATTCCTGCAGCTCTATAGCGAGCGACTTTGCCGTAACGAAATCTGCCATGGAACTTATATCGAGAAAGGCCTCGTCGATGCTGACCTGCTGAAAGCAAAAACCCCGGGATCTGAGCAGGGTCATCACCTCAGCGGAAGCTTCGAGGTATGCAGGAATATCCGGCGGAAGAAAGATTGCCTGCGGACAGAGGGTGAAAGCGACCGAGACTGGCATTGCTGAACGAACCCCGAAATGCCTGGCTTCGTACGAACAGGTCAGGACAACACCCCGTCCCGTTCCCTGATGGGGTTTCGGCCCGATAATCACCGCACTTCCCTTGAGTGAGGGTTTCCTGTGGATCTCAACGGAAGCATAAAAGCTGTCCATATCGAGGTGGAGGATAATCCGCCGGGGTTCAGGATCCGCCGCCGTCATTTCAGGTACAGCTGCCCCCGGGATTTTAAAGGGTTTGCGGGGGTGGTTCGAAAGTAAAGAGTCAGAAGGATGAATTCCGGTAACCCAATGACGGGTTGAAGGTATCTCCTCCATAATTTTTCAAAAAATGTCGGTGCACTCACCGTTGGGAGTAACCCGGAATGTCGATCCGCAGCCTCCCCGGTGTTCATGGCAGGAATAAAACATTCCTTCGTCGCCGAGATCATCATCGCAGGCCAAGTGCTCTTTCTTTCCACAGACGGGGCAGATTAATGTCATGGTTCCGGAAGGTATCTGATAGTTTATTTATCGACACCTTGACATATATTTTCATGGATCTTACCGAAAAAGACGGTATTTACAGGACAATGCTGTGGTGAAAACCCGGAGGTACTTGTTCTGAAACCTCTGTTATTTCAGGCAGAGGATGATGACTGGGAGCTTGTTCCCTGATAGAAATCTCTGAATGTACACTGCCGTTCCCGAATTGTTGTCCTCAGTAATTCCCCTTCTTCGATGAAACGGTTCATGGGGATGATAAATTTCCCGGTGATATGTGAGAGCGCGGTTTTGACATCCTCGAACTCCTGCCTGGGCTGGCTCATGGCATTCCGCACATTCTCCCGGACATTGAAGACCCCCATAGGGACATAGCCCCTGAGCGCCTCCCGGAGAACGATCACTCCCGCCTGTTTCCGTTCCCGTGCCAGTGCTTCGAGGACTGCCATTTTACAGGTGTAATAACATCCTCCCAGATGGGAATATTGTGTCTTTTTCTTTAAACCTTCATGATCCGAAAAGACAAGTTCCTCGTTTCCCAGGACATGCAGGAACGCCTCTGACCATTCGTACTGCCAATGTGTGGGCATAAGGATAACGGCGTAATTATTATGAAGGCTGGAGAATTCATGCACCCTCCATGTGTCGATAACCGGATATTTCCTGACCTCAGTCAGGAGCTGGTCTCCAATCGTGGTATCACATGCGGTTATTGACCACCGCGTCGGTACAAGGTGACGCCCGTTCTGTCTTCCCATCGTCCCGACCGAGAAAGCTTTCTGGATGCTTGAGAATAACACGCCTTTCCGGTGAAGACTGGTAATTGCATCCGCGGCTTTCAGGTCGGTGTCATAAAATACTTTTTCCAGATTCTTCTCCCACCGTGCAGTCTCGATCTCGAAACATTCAAGAGGAGCACTGGGTCCGAAGGGTGTATGCTCTTCTGAGAATGAGGTACCCGAGGGTGTTGTAGTGAACGTTACATCACTCTCCACGGAGGACTCTGAAAGGGAGATCTCCTGCAGTTTTTCAACAAACCGCGATTCGAGGTTGCTGGCGTGAACCATCTGTTTGCCCCTGATAAGATTCAGCCTGTACCCGATAATCTCGCTCTGGGTTTTGTTGCCTGAGATCCATGACTCGGGCGTATCCATGACAGAGGTATTGCCATGTACCGTTGTTACCATCGGACCAGCGTAAATATCAGGATAGTTCCAGCTCCCGATGAACACCGAAGGAGGGGAACTTCCATCGATCTCTTTTTCCACTGGGGCCGATCTCATTGGTACTGTCGACGCGGTGAGTTGTTTGAGGTACGAACCCTTGCTGATCATCCAAGGAATAGTGTTCCCTGGGGGTATTAATGAGAAGAGTGTGCAGGGAGAAAATGAAAAATGTAAGATTGATTTATAATGTTAATCAGGTTTTCAGGTCGCTCTTTTTAACATTCCCACCATTTGCCCGGAATTGAAAAAATATTTTGAGGTTTTTTAAGGAACCAAAAAAAACAATTCCCTGTTTTCAGGTATAGGGAATAGATGACGCTCCCAGGAATACATACCTTCATTGTATCACAAACCATTCATATATAGCAACGGAGTTGCAGGAATTAGGAATAATAGTAATAATGATGATTTCGATCCAAACGCAGTAAATGAAGATGGATCTCCCGTTGTGAGGGTCCGGCTCCCGAAGAAATGGGCCAACGAACAGTTCGCTTTTGCAGACCTTATGATGGGGGCAAACCATATCAGGGTGCGGTGCTATGATGGGGTTACCCGAATGGGTAGAATCAAGGGAAAGATAAAAAAAAGGGTCTGGATCCGCGAAGGAGATATCCTTATCGTCACACCTTGGAGTTTTCAGGACGAGAAATGTGACATCGTTTACCGCTATCTTCCCCCGCAGGCAGACTGGTTACGGAAAAACAGATATCTTTAATTTTTCCATCATTTTTACCTGTTCTCTTTCGGGTACTCTGCACAGCGAATCAGGTCATCTCCGCACCGTACAGCCCAGCGATGTGAGAATGCGGATCATCTGATCTTCAAAGATGGTATCTGCACGGCTCCTGAATACTTTCCATACTATCATCCCCGATATGAGAGAGAAGCGGATCTTTGGAGCAGAGGGTTCGGCTATCATTGACCCGCCCGAACCTTCTTCCCCGATAGTTTACTTCCTCTTTACCGCATTCCCGGCGGGATAACATGACCTGAATTCAGAGCATGTGAATTTTGGCACCCTCTTTTCAGGAAAATGAAAACGCAGGAGATCTCTCGAGTAATGAACCCGTCAAAATCGCTATACTACACCTGTCTCCCTCTCATTCCGGCGTAGGAAAGTAATCAGATCTGCAATAATGATAACCACGAAGAGAAACGATTCTTGTCAGCCGTCGTGTTCAAAAAGGTCAACAACTGGGCAAGAGAGCACAGATTAAGTAATAACCCGCCGAATCTTCCTAGAGCATGGGAATACCATCAGGAAGCGGGATGAAGGAATCATCAGGGGCTGCAGAGAGTCCTGACGACAGGATATCTCTTCCGGTACAAGAGCGGATCATCCACATCGAGCATATTACCAAGACATTCGAAAGCACAACCAAGACCGTGACAGCGGTAGATAATATCTCGTTTGATGTACGGAGGGGAGAGATCTTCGGTCTTTTAGGTCCGAACGGTGCAGGCAAAAGCACTCTGATCAGGATTCTCACAACGCTGCTCCAGCCCACCTCGGGGACTGCCTGGGTCGACAGGTATGAAATAACCCGGGCACCGGAAAATATCCGGAGTATCATCGGGGTCTGTCCGCAGAACAGCACTCTCGATGTAGAGCTCTCTGCATATGATAACCTCGAATTTTACGGCAAACTGGTGAACGTGCCGGATGCCGATCTGGACCGTAGAATCTGGCAGCTCCTTGAAATGACTGACCTGTCCGACCGTGCCTCTATGAGGGTGGGCACATTCTCCGGAGGAATGCGGCGCAAGCTTGAGATCGTCCGGGCTTTCATTCACCACCCGCTGATCCTGTTTCTCGATGAGCCGACCATCGGGCTCGATCCTGAGGCTCGACGTGAGGTCTGGCAGCAGATCTCCCGCCTGAATGAGGAGAAGACAACAATCATCCTCACCACACATTACATGGATGAAGCGGAGAAGCTCTGCAACCGTATTGCTTTCGTGGACAAGGGCAGACTGATCTCCCTCGACACAACGGACAATCTCCGCAAGCTTATCCCCGCCGGGGATCTTATCGAGATCGGTGTGGATACAATTGGTGAACGTACCCTTTCGGAGATCCGAGGAACCAGTATGATCATGTCTGTTGAGTTCCGGGACCGGCAATTGTTTATTTCAGCGAAAAACGGGAGTATGGTGCTGCCTGCAATCGTTGCGATCCTCGAAAAAAGTTCCCTCCCAATGACCTCGATCTCTATCCGCCGGCCTTCGCTCGAAGACGTGTTCATCTACCTCACGGGGAAAAAACTGGATGAGGGAGGAAGTGGAGAGACGAAATCACCCGAGGGGGTGCATGGACCATGATCAAGGGTGCAATGGCAATATTCAAGCGGGATTTCAAGAAGTTCCTCAGCAACCCTTTCATTATCCTCATGACCCTTTTCATGCCGATAATGTATCTCGTGATCTTCGGGAATGCCGTGGGTGGAACAATCACTCATATTCCCATAGCTGTTGTTCAGGAAGAACCCTATTCCACGGTCACCCCTCTTTTCGTAACTGCAACCGAACTCCTTCAGCAGCTTGCCACTCCCGATTATCCCCCGACCTTTGATGTGGCTGTTTATATCGATGAACAAAAAGCAAAAAAGGCTCTCACGAATGGGATTGTCAAGGCAGTGATCGTATTCCCCTCATCAGTTTCGCCGAACCGTCCGGTCCGTCTCTATGTTGATAGTTCTGACTATGTGACACCAAGTCTTGTTCAGTCCGGCGTGCAAGCTGTTCTTTTAACATCACGCGCACAAAACCCCATCGAAATTAACAAAATTTATGGCGATATCAAGTACATCCAGTTCTTCGGGGTGGGGGTTATTGTGATGGCGATCTTCATGACCACTATGTTCGGCGGAGGGATTGCCCTCATCAAGGACCGTGAACTGGGAATCATCGAAGGTTACCTTGTTACGCCGGTNAAAAGATCGAGCATTATCCTGGGCATGATCGGGAGCGGCACGGTACGGGCATTTCTTGCAGGCTTCACCATTTTTATAGTCGCTATCCTGATAACAGGAATTATCATACAGAGTATGGCAGATCTTCTCCTCATCATCCTTGTTCTTTTCATCACCAGCCTTGGGGTCACCAGCCTGATGGTTTCCATCGCTTCGCGGTTTAAGGATCAGCAGTCGTATTCCTCCGTCGCAGCATTTTTCAGTCTGATCCTCTTCATGACAAGCGGAGCATTCTACCCGGTTATCGGCATGCCGGACTGGTTGCGCTGGATCACGTTCATCAACCCGGAATATTATGCCGTTGACGCCATGAGGAGTATTATCCTCCGGGGGCAGGGCCTTGAAGTGATTGGGCTGGATCTTGTAGCATTGCTGGTCTTCTCAGCGGCTGCAATCCTGCTCGGCATCTCCACATTCAGGAGAACCCTGGAATAGTCAGGAACTACAAAAAAAAAGATTTATTTTTTTTCTGGTTTGTCAAACCGGATCTGCCGCAAAGCGGAATTTCTCTGGCCCGAGGCATCAAATTCCATAGTATAGAGGAGCGGGAGAGTCTCCGATGCAAGAATATCGCCTTCCACGCGTGAAAGAATATAACTGACTACCGCCCCGCCGAAGTGCGTGCTGTTTCCGGATCCCCAGAACCATTGCCGGGTAGAGGATTCCCCCCCGCTCGAGACTACGTGAAGGTACAAAAGGTGGGTGATTCCCAGCTCCCGCACCTTTTCCCGGAACACCGCTTTTGCAAGTCTCGAGCTGGTCTGCGCATGGTCAGCGGTTACAGCCTTCATGAAATGACCAATTTCCCCGTGGATCGCATCTGAAGCAAGGACTGCCGGAATTGCCCTGTCGAGCCACAAAGCCTCCTGTTCGGTCTCCCGTTTCAGGAGTTGCAACATCTGCCCGTTTTCAGGAGTCCGGGAGTTCTGCATTTCCATAATCTGCATTTCTTCGTGGAGTTCAGAAAGCCTGGCTTTACTTTTATTGATGAAATAGGAGAGTCTGTTCCGGGACTGGCAGAGGCGTCCCGAACAGTCTGCCAGGGCAGCGTACATGTTCATTAATTTTGACTGGGGACCGACAGTGTCCATCGAATAAAAATTGTAGACGTACACCTTTCTCTTTTCCGAACGCAATGAGCCTGCCACTGCAGCAATCAGGCTGTCGGTTATCTGCCCATATTCCATATCCCTGCCAGGATCAGCGGTGAATTCCATCTTTGCCGGAGCAGCAATGTCAGAAAAAACTTTGTGGCGAATTGCATCCGGGGCACCTGTTGCATTCGGGAAAAANGAAGAACTTGACCTGAGGAGTCCGAGTCGTGTCGGGCTGACTTTCACCGGGGTTGTTTTTTCTTCTTCACTNTCCTCATTGATCAGTCTCCCTTCCGAGAGCTCTTTATTGGCAGCAACCTGCTTCCTGCACCGGACCTCGAAAACAGAAAAGTGGGAGGTGACTTCGATAAGGGAAAGGTCTCCCTGTGCATAATCAAGACGGTCGACAATCAGGATCCGTACTTCGTTTCCGAGACCGACCATACTGTTAAGGCCCCGGATAATTTCAGACGAGAGGCGTTTTATCGCCTGGTAACCNACGAGTTTTGCAACAAACTTGTTTCCCTCAGTGGTTCTGTTCCCATCTTCTGCGCTTTTCTTCGCAAAAAGGGAAAAAATCTTTGTGAGCAGGTTATTCTGCTCCCTTATTCCTTCCTGTGATCGCGATGATTCGCGGAAGTTCTCTTCGAGTTTTTCCTTCAGCAGGCTGGCCTCCGCTTCTGCCCGATGTCTCGCATTTTCTGACTGCTGGACTGCACGTTCCTTATCCAGCTCTATTCTTTGTTTTTCCAGATCAAACATCATCTGTTGGAGTTTCAATTCATTATTTGTCCCGGAACCCGCTCTTCGGCCCGGTTTTGCTGCATCATTTGTTTTCGGAATATCTGTCCCCCCAAATCCCATCAGTCGGGCGTGGTTTTCTTATCTTGGCAGGTACCAGGAACATCCCCGGGCTCTCCGGCTTCCCGGGTTTGTTTGTCCGGATCTGCAGGGTCATACATTTCGTCAGCTCTTTGTTCGATCCTTCTTGAAATCCTTATGGTCAGCGATGTCTTTGAAGGTTCTTATTCCCCCCATTGGTAAAACATCTTTCCGGTAACCGATTCTCTACGGCGGTTGGTGTAAGCAAGTCAGACAAATAAAAAATAAGGAGTTTATCTATGTTAAGTACATTTCCTGAGGTTGTGAGCTCTTCTACCGCTGGTACCGTGGCGAGCAAGACAAAGGGAAGCCTGATAAAATAAGGGAAACCCCCGAAACCTGATGAAAATTGTATGAAAAACCTTTTTCTTTCGCTGAATGATACTTAATAGATGCCAAATGTCCTGTTTGTCGATGATGAGCCGGAACTGCTTACCCTTGGCAGGCTGATTCTTGAAAAAGATGGCGAATTCTCCGTTGAAACTGCGGACTCCGCTCAGGAAGGCCTGAAAAAATTACGAGAAGGACATTTCAAAGCGATCGTTTCTGACTACCTGATGCCGGATACAGACGGTATTGAATTCCTCCGGGAGGTGCGATCCGAGTTCGGGCATATCCCGTTCATCCTTTTCACGGGAAAAGGTCGGGAAGATGTTGTCATTGAAGCGATTAATCAGGGTGTGGATTTCTATGTCCAGAAAGGAAGCGATCCACAGGCCCAGTTCAGCGAGCTGATTCGCAAGATACATGAAGCTGTGACGAGGTTCAAGACTGAAGGGGATCTTCAGGAAAAATCCGAAGAACTTGACCAGTTTTTCACCCTGGCTCTCGATCTTTTGTGTATTGTCGATTCTGAGGGCACCTTCAGGAGGCTCAATTCTGCCTGGGAATCAACTCTGGGCTATCATATCGATGAGCTTGTCGGGAAAAAGTTCCTCGACCTGATCCATCCGGAGGATCTCGATGCCACACTTCTGGCAGTGAAACATATGAGTGCCGGCAAAGAGGTGATCAATTTTGTTAACCGTTGCCGGTGCAGTGACGGTTCATACCGGTGGATAGAATGGCGATCGTTCCCCTACGGTGAAAAACTCATTTATGCAGCTGCCAGGGACATCACTGAACGCAAACAGGTTGAGCATGCACTGCAGCTGGCGAATAAAAAACTCAACCTGATGGCAGAGATTACACGCCATGATATCCGAAACAAACTCACGGTCCTCGGGGGGTACCTTTCACTCCTGAAAGAGTACCCGCCGAAACCCCAGGCAATAATGTATATCGACAAGCTTCTTTCGACGACGATGACGATTGCGGAGCACATCGAATTCACAAGGTTGTACCAAAACCTCGGGGTCGTTGCTCCTTCGTGGCAGAATGTCCAGGCTACATTCTTCCGTGCCTGTACCCACGTCGAGCTGCAGCAGGTGCATATCCGATCCGATCTGGATGATCTGGAGATCTTTGCGGATCCTCTTCTCGAACGGGTTTTTTACAACCAGATCGATAACACCCTGCGGTACGGAGGTCAGACGGTTTCCATGATGAGTCTTGATGCCCGCGGAACTCCCGAAGGGCTTGTCATCACTATTGAAGATAACGGCATGGGGGTACCGGACCAGGACAAAGAGAAGATCTTCCGGCGAGGGTTTGGAAAAAACACCGGCCTCGGTCTCTTTCTCGCACGCGAGATCCTGTCCATTACCAATATTACGATCCGGGAGACTGGAGAATACCAGCATGGGGCCCGGTTTGAAATCTTCGTGCCGAAGGGAATGTTCAGGTACTGCCGTCCGGCAAAAACCAGTAAAAGGAATATTCCCGTGATCTGACCATTCCTCTCGCGAACACACCGGGGCATGCAATCGGTGGCCCCGGCAACTCTGACGACTACCTGATAATCGCGCTCTCCGACTTCCCCTGCTTTCATTTTTTATATCGCCGTTTTTTTCGGCTCGTTAATTTGCAGAGTGGATTCTTCATTTTTACAACAGGGGAATTTATTATGCATGATATGCCAAGATCGATTGGACAATTGTGAAGATTCAGCTACGAACCCTGATCATTCTCTGTGCAACGGTTCTTCTCCTCGTCATTGCATTGAGTTTCATTGCACAGCTCCTCATCCTCTCTTCGTACGTTTCGATAGAGAAGCAGGATTCGGATTCCAATACCCTGCTCGTACTGGATCAGATCGGGTATGAATCTGATCAGCTGGGTATCAAAGCCCGGGACTGGGCCGTCTGGGATGATACCTACCGCTTTATGGTGAACCAGAATGGCGATTACCAGAATTCCGTAATCAACCCTGTTACTACCTACGAGAGTCTCCAGATAAACGGTCTCCTCTATTATGATATCGACGGAAATCTTGTCGCATCTCAGGGATACGATCTTCAGAACAAGACCCGAACTAATATCTCCCGGGGCACCATTGCCTATTTTTCCGAGAATCTTGGCCTTCTTTCCAATTCCCGCGGAGGCAAGAAGAAACAGGGTGTAGTTCTTCTCCCTGATGGTGCGTTCTTTGTGGGGATGCATACCATTCTTCCTACAAGTGGAACGGGTCCCAGTCATGGCACGCTGGTCATGCTCCAATCGCTTGATGAAACAAAGATCGCTTCGATTCAGAGCAGGCTTCACCTTTCTGCACTTCTTTTCGATCTCAACAACAATCTCATCCAGAACGATCCTGTGCTCTCCCAGTTAACAGGNGTGAACGCTCCTGCCACGGTCAGCAGGGAGCAAAACGATCTGACGTTTTCAGGCTTTGCCATCATCAATGACATTTTCAGTAAACCGGTCATGCTTCTCGAAGTTGATACGCCAAGAACCATTTCCCAGGAGATGAGAACAACCCTCCTTTCCCTCGTCGAAGCATTCCTGGCGCTTGCGATCATCTTCGGTCTCATGGCAGGACTGCTATTACAGCGCTTTATCCTGGCTCCGGTAACCGGAATCGACAAGAGCCTGAAAAAGATAACCCGGCTGCAAGACCATTCAGAGCGTTTGCCGGTGAACGGGGATGACGAGATCGCCTCCCTCACAGAATCGTTCAATGCCCTGCTTCAGAAACTTGAGGAAAAGGATTNTGAGCTGAAAGAAGTAAATCGCAAGGCGAACCTGTACCTCGATATCTATCTCGATGTCCTCACCAACGAGATTATCAACGTAACTATCTCCCTTAAACAATTCACGGACCTTGTAAGAAAGAAGGACAGTTCAGAAACTGCCGATCATGCGATTCGCATCACGGAGTCGCTCAATCATAACCTGTCCGTGATCAGGAATATTGAAACCATCCTGAAACTCTATAACGCCCCCCCGGGAAATAAAGCAGTGGTCCTTGAGGATATCCTTAAAAAAGAGATCGATGACCGTCCCGGTCAGAAAATCCGGCACGAAGGGTGTTCAGTCACCGTGCTCGCGGATGAGATGCTGGCTACGGTCTTTCATAACATCATCGCCAACAGCATCCGTTACGGAGGCCCTGATGTCGATATCCTGGTAAGCGCCAGGGACAATCTTGATGGAAGTATNGAAGTCTCGGTGATCGATAACGGAGAAGGAATTCCGGACGATGTCAAACTCCGTCTTTTCGACCGGTTCCTTACACCCTCTGCCAAGAAAAGCAGTTACGGTCCGGGTTTGCATATTGTCAAGATTCTCATTGAAGCTTACGGCGGGAAGATAGCGGTAGACGACCGGGTTCCGGGAAATCCTGCCAAAGGTGCAGTAATAAGGTTTACGCTGAAAAAGGTTTGAGCCTCAACAGTTTTCTTTATCGTTTTTGATTATATGCTTTTCAAACCGGCCACCCGAAAAGACCATTACCGTAATAGTCTCTCCTTTTAAAAACCCCCTCATCCGGGTGTCATATATCATCTGAACATGGCGGAGATTGTGATGAGTAAAGTGGTCCTGCATATACTCAAGGAATCTGATCTCCTGAGTAAGGAAGGCATTTTCGTATTCCTTGGTTTCCCGCGCGACCTCCATACTCTCATCCCCAGAAATAGAACTGCCATACTCACCATGCTTATCGAGTCCGGAGAACTGACGCCAGTCTATCCTGCCATGTTCGTCAGCCTCTCTGTGGAGCATGGAAGGATAGATCCGACAGATTGAAGGCCGCGTCTTATAGATTCGGCATCTCCCGTTGTTAAGAAACCAACAGGTCCCCCGATCATCAGCTTTCGTTCGTAATGCATATCCGGAGACGTAAAATGTTCCATTCTGATCGCAGAACTCCGGAGCAGGAGCTGGTTCGAGAGCTTCGGAATCTGCATTCCTGACCGCCATGATGTCGTGATCGAGCAGGAAAACATGTCCGTTGAACGCGCGGGTACAGCATTTTGCACATTCAGTGCAATGGAAGCCAATGTCCCGGATAATTCCCGCGAGCCGTTCTACCGGGAACTCAAACAGGTAATTGCGCTCCTGTATCAGCGCACTGATGCGAAGGGGAATCGGAGTTAATGAAACAGAGATCACCGCCTGTTCTCGTGCATGATACGTTTAGGTGCACAGGTATGTGTTTTTTGTGATGGGCCTGCAGGCTCTCCAGGTCTTTGTCGATCTTGTCAACTGCCGCTGATATGGTGGGAATGAGAAAACCGAGAATTTAAAAATAATTAATTCATAAACCCCATAATTTCACTCTTTTGGGGAACCTTCATTGCTCCGGATCGTCTATCATCTGTATTGCCGGACTGGAGAAATAAAAATGCATATACTTCTGAAGATCATCAGTATTTTCATCGGCCTTTTTGCAATCGTTAATGGTGCCTGGATCGTCGCAAAACCTCCTTTTGGCGATGAACCCCAGGGGTATGCCATCGTAGCTGCCGGTGTTTTCATTCCGCTGATCACCTACTATATCGCGAGAATTAACGAGCGACGGGAAGCCTGATTTTTGAGATAAAAAAAAAGATTAGTTATACGTGCGGAAAGGTACGTAATCATCGAAGATCTTGACTCGGTCTCCCTGAGGTGTTGTTGCCCAGACCTCGACCCGGTTGACGTTGCCCATCTGAGAGGTAACCGGTAATGATACGGAATCTCCTACGCGATACGTGGTTTGCCTCTTGATTGTTCCCGTCTCAACTTTGCCATCGGCACGGGTAACCTGAACATCGACCTGCAGGATAAAGTTCAATCCTTTCCCGCCACGAATAGTGGTAATAATCTGGGGGTCGATTGCCTCACCATTCCCTGTTACCTGGACGTCGATATTCCAGATCTCCGGAAGTGTCTGGGTAGGCCCGGGAGTATCCGGGACAGATGTAGGATTTACTGTGGTTGTTGCAGGCGCTGCAGTTTCAGCTGGTGTTGGTACAGGTGTTACCGGCTGAGATGCCGGCTGGGTGCACCCTGCTGTCAGGAGCAGTAACAGGAGCACGGAAAAAAATATCCCTCCGAATTTTGTATTCATACAAACACTTCACCGCGGAAGATATTTGAGGATTATGGGGTTGTACCTGGACCCCTTCAAGGTTTTTATGACCGGCGCCCCTGTGCCGGTTCAATTTTTGTTGGCTGATTGCGGATTGTCCGCTCTTTCATGATAGTATAGACATCGGACGCATGCTCTTTCGGTATCTCGACAAACGAATAGGAATCCAGGATCCGAATCGCACCGATTGCCTTTCCGGGAATCCCTGTTTCACCGGCAATAGCGCCAACGATATCCTTGGGCTGGACCTTATGCTCCCTTCCTACCCCAAGGAAGAATCTGACCATGCCCACTTCGGCGCCTGTGTCCTCAAAGGCAATCTCTTCGCGTTTCGCAACCGGTTCAGCGCTTCCCTGTTCCATCTGCAGTTTCAGGAGAGCAGCGGCGATCTCGACAGAGGTAAGGTCTCCCTCAGTCTCCTCTTCTATAATTCGCGTATAGGTCTCAAGCCCACCCTCCCGAATAGTCTCATGGACTTTCTCGAGCATGGACCGGGTCCGGGTCTTGGCAACATCACTCTGGGATGGGATCGGGATCTTCGGGATCTTAATCTTGGCATAATGTTCGATCTCGCGGATCTTGTTAAAATCCCGAGGGGAGACGAACGTGACTGCCCTGCCGCTCTTGCCTGCCCGACCTGTCCGGCCGATACGGTGAACATAATATTCCACGTCCTGAGGTACGTCGAAGTTAATGACCATATCGACATCGTCAACATCAATACCCCTCGCAGCGACATCGGTCGCTATCAGGATGTCAATCTGTCCTTTACGGAACCCTCCCATGACCCGGTCACGCTGCGACTGTTTCATGTCCCCGTGAAGTTCTTCGGCGCGGTAGCCCCGTGCCTTTACCTTACCTGCCAGTTCTTCGGCCCGCCGTTTGGTGTTACAGAAGATGATGGCAAGCTGCGGGTCTGAGATGTCAATCAACCGGCAGAGAACATCGAGTTTCTCCCGGTCCTTGACCTCAATATAAGACTGTTCTATCTGGGGTACGGTCAGCTCGGCGTACTGGACCTTGACAAACTCCGGCTTGTTCATGAACCTTTTGGAGATATCTAAGATCGGTTGCGGCATTGTCGCCGAAAAGAGCAGCGTTTGGCGGCTCTGGGGGACTTTTTTGAGGATCAATTCGATATCGTCCCGGAATCCCATATCCAGCATCTGATCTGCTTCATCCAGTACAACCGTCTGAATATCGTTAAGTGCAAGTGTGCGGCGCTGGAGATGGTCCATGATGCGCCCGGGAGTGCCGATGACAATATGGACCCCCTGGTGGAGGGCCCGCAGCTGGCGGTCAATCGGCTGGCCGCCATACACCGGCAGGACAACTACGCGGGGCAAGTGAGCGAGAAGGTTGGAAAACTCCTCCGCAATCTGGATTGCTAGTTCACGTGTCGGGCAGAGAACAATTGCCTGGACGACACGCTTCTGGGGGTCAATCTTTTCTATGATGGGGATTCCAAACGCTGCGGTCTTGCCGGTGCCGGTCTGTGCCTGAGCAGTGATATCGCGCCCGGCCTGGATAAGAGGAATGGCGAGTGCCTGAATGGGAGAGGGTTCTTCAAAACCCATATCTTCAATTGCTTTTCCGATTTCACGAGAGAGGTGAAAATCAGAAAATTGTATACGAGAGTTCATATTGCAACTCCATTTGGCGCAGGATATCTTAACATGGCGCACTGAGACAGGTTGTTTTAGTAAACGTCTTAATAATGTTAAAGTGGCAAAGAGACGATAATACAGACGGAGATGAAAGAGCAGATGAAGGTAGTGGCATTTAATGGCAGTGCGCGCAAAGACGGGAATACCGCGGTTCTCGTAAAAACGGTATTTGAGGAGCTTAAAAAAGAGAAGATCAAGACCGAGCTTGTGCAGCTCGCCGGAAAAAAGATCCGGGGTTGTATTGCATGCGGGAAATGCTTTACCAAGCAGGATAAACGGTGTGCAGTTACCGGAGATATCCTTAACGACTGTATCGGGAAGATGCTTGAAGCGGATGGGATTATTCTCGCATCGCCGACGTATTTTGCAGATGTGTCTGCTGAAATGAAAGCCCTTATCGACCGCTCAGGGTTTGTTGCAAAAGCCAACCAGGATATGTTCCGGCGAAAAGTGGGGGCCTCTGTTGTTGCCGTGAGGAGAGCGGGGGCAATTCACGCGTTTGATACAATGAACCACTTCTTCTTCATCAGCCAGATGATTGTACCGGGATCATCCTACTGGAATATCGGGATCGGTCTGGCACCGGGAGATGTGAGCGGAGATGAAGAAGGTCTTTCGACGATGCGTAATCTGGGCGCTAATATGGCTTGGCTCATGAAAAAGATTGATAAGTAAAATTTTATAACCATATCTGTTTCATTTTACTTCCGAANTTTNAGGATATACTATCTTTTCCATCATTTCGTGAAACCAGAGTAATTTTTCCGCGAGTACCCTTCACAATTTTCCTATAAGGTTGTGAAAAGGGTTTCCGCTGTTATCCGCGTTTCTTCAGAAGTTCCAGCATATTTTAGCCGGCCATGGGAAGCATGACCCGGATCCCGCCTTCCAGCAGTTCGTTCCCCCTTCCAGTGATATTAATTACGGGGTACCGGTTGCCTGTCTGCGAAAGGAATCCCTGCCTTATGAGTTCGTTGATCCACAAACGGTACTGGGCCTTTGGGTATTTTTTTCCCTTGCCATAGGCAGGAATCTGATCCAGATGGTACTCCCGTATCTTCGTTCCTCTGGAACCCCGGAGTACATCGCTTATCAACTCGATCCCAAATCTGGCAGGCAGAGCCCGGATAATCCGGTGATAAGTTTAGCAGTGGCAGTGTGATCCTGCAGGATTTGTGGACGTTCGCACGTATCGCACGAGTGGCAATTGTCGGCAGGGAATGCTTCACCGAAATACTGAAGCAGGAACTTGCGCCGGCAGGCCGTGGTTTCACAGTACTCTGCCATCGCCTGCAATTTCTGAAGCGCGCTGCGGTGATAACTCCCATTCAGATTATTACGGGCAGTGAGTAACCGGAGGCGTGAGAGGTCCCCCCTGCTATAGAGAAGAATACACTCACTGAGCCTGCGGTCCCTCCCGGCACGGCCTGTCTCCTGATAATAGGCTTCCAGGGATCGTGGAAGCGTGAAATGAATAACATACCGGACATCCGGTTTATCAATCCCCATGCCGAATGCGACCGTAGCGCAGACTATCTTCATCTCATNTCTGAGAAAAGAATCCTGCGCTGATTCCCGNACCTGGGGTGAGAGCCCGGCATGATAGGCAACTGACTTGAACCCCCGTTTACGAAGCCAGGTTGCAACCTCCTCTGTCTCGTTTCGGCTCGAACAATAAATGATCCCGGCATGGTTCCGGTGAAGGCTGAGGTAGTTCTGAAGAAAGATGAGGGGATTTTTCTTTTCTATTACCTTGTACCGTAGATTGGAACGGTTGAAAACCCCGATATACTCCCGAACCCGAAAAAGGCCCAGCTGCTGAATAATATCATGCCGGACTTCCGGCGTTGCAGTCGCGGTCAGGGCTACGATGGGAATCTCCGGGAAGATCTTCCTCAGGTGAGAGAGCTGCCGGTATTCAGGTCGGAAATTATGGCCCCACGCAGAAATGCAATGAGCCTCGTCGATCGCAATCAAGCGGACCTGGCTGGATTCGAGTGATACGGGGAACTGGGACTGAACACATCGTTCGGGAGAGATGAAGAGGAGTCTGAGGCTGCCGTCTTTAAGGCGATCTTCTATCTGTTTCTGCTCGCGGAATTCGAGCGAACTGTTCCAGGCTGCTGCAGCTATCCCCCTCCGGTTAAGGTCATCGACCTGGTCTTTCATCAGCGCAATGAGCGGAGAGATGACAAGAGTCAGACCCCCGCGGCAAAGAGCAGGAAGCTGGTAACAAAGTGATTTTCCTCCGCCGGTTGCCATAATTACGAGGGTATCGTTTCCTTCTATGACCGACTGGATGATCTCCTGCTGGAGTGGCTGGAAAGAAGTATACCCCCAGTATCTTTTCAACATTTCTTTGTCCCTGTTCATCACAACTCCCGTTCAGGTCTGTATCAACAGGAAATGTTACGAGAGAACATTATAAAAAGAGCAAGGAGCGGAGGATGAAAGTGCCGGAGAAGCCCATCTGCAATCATCAACTAATGGGTACGCNCAGTGCCGGGTGAGAAGAAATATTATCAGAATGGATTTAACCTGACTGAGCTGTCAGACCCTTGCTGACTGTAGGCAATCGTTATCCTTATTTTCCGGTTTTAGTCTGGTCCCGGCTAAAAAAGAGAGATTGGGTTGTGTTCATTCAACGAGGATGATGAGATCTGTTCCTGAGGAAGCACAGACCTGTCAGGATCACAATCTCCTAATATTTCCAACACTTTCTGTACGCTTGGAAGCTTCTTTATGAACGGAGGACCCAGTCCATGGTAAAAGTCGGGGTACATGTGTCAATCGCCGGCTCGCTTGACCAGGCAGTAGACCGGGCACAGGATGCAGGATGCGATGTCTTCCAGATGTTCTCCCGCAATCCTCGTGGCTGGGCAACAAAACCTTTGACAGATAAGGATGCGGACACGTTTAAGGCAAAGATCAGGAATACCGGTATTATCCCCGTGGATCATATGCCGTACCTGCCGAACCTCGCCACGCCAAAAGCGGAGATCTACGCAAAGTCAGTCGATTCTCTGATCATGGAACTGAATCGCTGCAACAGGCTTGGAATTCCCTATCTTGTTACCCATCTCGGCCACCACCTTGGGGAAGGGATTGCGGGCGGAAGGGAGCGGGTAGTCAGGGCGATAAGCAAAGCGTTCGTGGCGACAGATCCTCCGGTGATGTTGCTTCTTGAGAATAATGCCGGTGAAAAGAATAGTGTTGGAAGCAGTTTTGAACATATACGGGCTATCATGGACGCTCTCCCTTTTCCCGGCCGGGTCGGTATCTGTTTCGACACCTGCCATGCTTTTGCGGCAGGATACGAGCTGAGGACCGATGAAGGAATTAAGGATACTCTCTCCCGATTCAATGACCAGATCGGTCTGGGCCACCTGAGGGTTGTCCACCTTAATGATACAAAAGGTGAACGAGGGAGTGGCCTTGACCGCCATGAGCATATCGGTATGGGTTTCATCGGGGAAGAAGGGTTCCGGCGGCTTCTGCATCACGAAGTATTCTTGAACATTCCCATGGTTTGTGAAACACCCGTTGACGAGAGGCGTGATGACCGTGGCAATATTGCAAAAGTGCGTGAACTGGCAGGATGATTGATAAATGGACGTTTTTTTCGGATCTTTTTTTTTAGAATCTCACCTGGTGATGTGCCGGTGCTCGCGGACTGTCTCTGGCTGTTCATAATATTCTGGCATAAATGTCCTTTCCGAAACGATTCCGACGGCATTCTCAAGATCTTCTGTTACCCCGAGGCACTCATCCCCATGAGTCCCCCGCACTTTCACCTGCATTCTGCCTTCCGAGTCAATCGTAATTTCAAGTTCCTGCATCTCCATATCTTGTCCCCTAAATTAACTGGAATATTGGGGTTTCCCGCTTTACTACCTCTCCGGTCAGTAGATCCCTTGCTGTCAGGCAGAGCTGCCTGTCACGATCGATGCTGAACGTAAGCTCGAACCGCGCCTCCCCTCGGGCCGCCGGTGGTGACGCAGCGAGAAGCGTCGGTTTCCTCTCATTTACCCAGATGGGCTTTCTTTCCGGAGAAAGTCCCGGCAGTGGCTCACAAATACGAACTCCTCCTGTTGCATCCGAAACCAGCTCGATGGCTGTCTCTTCNCCCCCTGCATCTGTTCCCAGTGAATAGAGAGGAACCCCGAGGTGTGTCTGTCCATCATAGCTTGCACAGATCAGAAACCGCCCGACCTGCCCGGCACTGGGATAGGGCGTGCCGGCACGGACGAGAAAGCGGTACCGGTGCTCACGGGCAACGGCATCCCAGTAACGAACTGCATAATTGTTCGTGATTCTCTCCGGGGCAATGGGCACCGCATAAAGCGCTCCGCGTACCCGTGCGTCGGACGCTCTATCTCCATACACATTCTCTCGCCCGAACCAGCGTATGACCTCTTTCTTCAGGCAGGGTAGCGTCAGACATTCACCGGTCAGGAGTACGGCAATGGAATTGTCGATGGTGTGACCACGCCCGGTTGCTGCCGCAATTGCCCTGTCGATGGTCCGGCGCAGACATGGCAGGAAACCGTGATCCGAAAGAACCCTAGCCAGATCCGCTTGGGAGAATGCAACNTCGAAGCTAATGCCCGATAACGGTTCAGGTACCCGGATTACGGTATCAGGGACTGCAGTAAGCCGCTCACGCGCCCTCCCGGACTCCTGTAAGAATTGTCCGGAAAGGTTTTGAGCCCGAGGATCCGCTCCCCGAAGATGGCACCGTCGTCCGATGTCCTCGGCGATCCATGCATCTACTCTGGCACTCCCTGTTTCATCCTCGGCTTTTCCCAGTACACGGAAAGAAGTACAACTCTGCCCAGCCTCCTGAATTCCGACAGCTGCCACGGTTACGGTATGTAAACTTTCTTCCATGTTGACAAGCAGGAATACGTTTCCTGGTTGTGCAGGGAGGCCATATCCATAAATCGTGGCAGTGATCGCATCGACCATGCGGACGGTTTTGGCGCCGGCTTTGATGCCGATGGAACGCAGCCACGAGATATACTGCTCACCGGCATTGATGGGAACAACAAAGGCTATTTCCGTCTCCTGACTCCCGACATATGAGGGAACTGCAGCCAGCAATGCAGAGAGAAACGAAGCACTGGCGTCAGGATAACCAATGAGCCCCCGGGGACCCGCGTCGAGACGGGCAGGACTCCCGTTCACGATATAGTGAAGCATCCTTCGAACGGTAGCAGGGCTCTGAACCCGGCCGGAGGTAACGACTTCCTCGCCAATAAACATCCCCCCATCATCTCCGAAGGAGATCAGGCTCGGGATAACCGGAACTGCCCCATTTGGAGACAGGGAATGGACTGTCCGGCTAAAACCTTTGAAGTCGGGGTACTGGATAGCGCCTCCTTCCAGCACAGCTATGACGGTCTGTTCTGTCCCGAAGTCCACGGCAATCCGCCGGGCAATAGTGTTACCATCTGGCATTTCTTTCATGGTTACCCCGCAATCTGGAAATCGAATGCTTCTACGCCATCATCAATGGAGCATAGCCCGATCTCGTACTGGTACTTGGCAGTAAGCATCATGTGAAGGAACCGCCATTGTCGACGGGCCTCATCGGGTTGACAGTCTGATTCCGCCATTTCTGCAACATCACGAATCTCTTCCAACGGGACTTCGGAGAGTGACCGGGTCCACGGGAGGAGAAGGAATCGGATCTCTCCTTCGCNTCCGGCACTTATGACCGCAGAACCGTTTGGGGCGAGTATCAGCCCTTGAACCGCTGTGGCGTGGGCTCCNGTAGAATGAATGAGACGGCCAGCCGGACAGGTAAAAACCGCGATCGTCCCGGTATCGTAGCCAACGATAAGAGCCGTATCATTCTGCGTGAATACCAGTGCCGTGACCTTACCGGGCAAAACGGGAATGGTTCCCGCGCCGGCACCTGATGGCAGACGGAACACCCTTATTATCGAATCTGAACTACCGGCTGCGAACAGGTCCCCGGCAGTGGAAACCGCCACAGCACTCACTTCGCTCCGTGAGCCGGGAATAGTTACCAGTCGTTCAAGCCCCGGCAGTTTCCAGACAGCAATCGTCGTATCATTGCTCCCGGTCACAAGATTTTCCCCATCTGGTGTTATGGCACAGCACGAGATCGTACTGGTGTGGCCAGCCCGGGTTGCAAGAAGCCGCCCCTCCGGCACGCTCCAGAGGCGGAGTTTCCCATCCCACCCCCCTGAAATGAGCGAGTTGGGATCGGGTGTGAAGACCATACATCTCGCTGTCGTGGAGAGGCCGTCTATTCCGGCGATAAGACTTCCGTCACTGACATTCCAGAAACGCAGGGTGCTGTCGCTGCCGGCGCTGGCTAGGATACCCCCGCCCGGTGAGAGGCTGACCGCCTTCACCTGTGGGGTATAGAGATCAAAAGACCTGATGACACTACCGTCATGAAAATCGTATACTGTAGCCGTCCCGTTTGCATGCCCGCAGACAACGTACGACCCGCTGGAGGAGAAGGTCAGCCCCACGATTGATCCAGGATTTCGCTTGAGTGTCCTGATAATATTTCCCGTAAGAGGATCACAGAGACTGACTGTGCCATCCCACCCGGCACTAGCGAGCATGCTTCTGTCAGAAGTAACCGTGATAGTCGCGACGGCCCTTTTATAGATTTTCTTCTCCCAAAGCAGCCGGCCTTCAGGCATCCGGAACGAACGCAGGGTTCCGTCAGTGCATCCGCTGATGAGCAGGGAACCATCGTTGACGGCAGTACAGCAGGTGATTCCCCGGTTGTAAAACGGGATTAGCGCCTCCGGTAAATGAGAGGGATTCCGCCAGATCCTGAGTATATGGTCAGGGCCGGCAAGAGAGAACCATGAAGTATCACCCGAGGTCGCGAAGCAGCCCGGAGGATTTTTTCCACCGGTATACGTCAGCCTGCAGTTGCCGGAAAGAAGATCATATCGGGAGGGAGGCTGGATTTCGCGGATAACGATCAGGGTTCCCTCCCCCTCTGCAAGCCCACGAACCGGATCTCCGGTGCCTTGTATCCTCATGATAACAGATCCATCGTCATTATCCAGCACGCAGACAGCCCCATCCTCATAACCAACAGCGATTCTGCCTCCCGCAGAAAGGACAAGGAGCGATGTAGCTGATATGCCGCATCCCTTGGCCAACATATGCTGAATACCCGTCCTGATTTCCATTATGGAAAGGGTTCCTTCGTTGTCCCCAATGACAATAATTTCTCTACTAGATGCATAACACCCGTTTGTGCCATTATTCCCCACCCGTCGGGACCATCGTAGTACGCCATCACGGACTACATGACTGCAGAGGAGCCCGTCTTCCCGACACAAGAGGAGGCATTCATTATCCGGCGAAAAGACAAGCAGACGTACGGATCCGGATCCTTTCAGCGGCAGGCCTGTCTGTGAACCTCTCCCGGTCTGCCAGATCCGTACCGTTCCCGCACAGTCACCCGAAGCAAGAAGGGAACCATCCGGGGAAAAAGCCAGTCTCACTGTCTGGTGAACTCCCGTATCGAAGGAGAAGTGTTCAGGGGTAGGTGGGACAGGAAACATCCATGTGTCCGGCAGTCCAGCGAGAATCTCTTCCATGAGTGGAACCTCGTCGCCTTGTGGTCTCCAGCCAGCTCGTTGAAGGATATGCATGGCTTCAAGCGCCGTTGCAGGAGGTGCGGAGAAAAGCAATGACCAGAGTTCCTCAAACCGGGACTCCTGAGCAATGCCTTCGATAACAAGATCCCACTCTTCTGGTGACCACCCTGAAGTGTCCCGAAGATTTCGGGAACCCATCATCATCCTCGCGAACAGAGGTGCCTGGCAGGAATTGCGGGCCACTGATTGTACCCGTGCGCAGATTGCGACCGGAGCCTCATTGTACCCCCGTGCCAGGAGAGGGTAATGCTGCTCGGGGTCCAGCACGGCAAGATGTTCTTTCTGACTGGTAACAAAGTAAAAAACAGCTTTAGTTGAAGGTTCGGCAGGGGTAAAACCAAATCGTATGGCGATGTTGTCAAGAGCATGTTCGTCATGGAGCATAACCTCATGGCAGAAACAATCAATTGCTTCAGAAGAACGAAGCGACCCGATGACTTGCATTACACTTTCCTGAACGATACCATTTTCTGAACCGCACAGAAGGTCAGTCAGGAAATGTATCGCAAGGGTTTCTCCTTTCTGCGCAGCTCCGGCCATGCACCACACACGATACCTGGAGCAGGATGAATGAAGGAGAGTGGTCAGTCGCAGGAAAATTCCAGGCTTCATGGATCTATGGCTCTGCCTGATTAAAGGTTTCCAGCACAATACCAAGAGCCTCGGGGAGAGGCCCGCTTGTCTTTTTAGATGCAGAGATTGCCCGCCCTTCGGCGAGCCAGTTCCTGAGGGCGGCAACGGTCTCCCGCTGGGAAACGGATAATGGCACCTGAATCTTGATACAACGAAGAATATCCTCAGTCGTAACCCTGCGCATATTCTCGTTAAAGGCAAGGTACATTGCGTCGATAACCGTCTGCTCTATCTCCGCGCCCACGTACCCCTCGCTCTCCTCGGCAAGGATGTCAAGGTCAAACTCGACCGGCAGGCACTTCCTTTTCCTCAGGTGAACAGAAAAGATCTCCCGNCGCTCTTCGATGCCGGGCAAATCGAGGAAGAATATCTCATCGAATCTTCCCTTTCGTAACAATTCAGGTGGAAGGGCCGCAATATTGTTTGCCGTGGCCACGACAAAACAGGGTGCGGTCTTATCCTGCATCCAGGTAAGGAGGTGGGCAAACACCCGCTGGCTCGTACCTGCGTCCCCGCTCCCGAAAGCAAATGCCTTCTCTATTTCGTCTACCCAGAGGATACAGGGTGCGATAGTCTCGGCGAGGGAAAGCGCCCGGCGGGTCCGTTCCTCCGATTCCCCCACAAGGCTTCCAAACAAGGCCCCTACATCGAGCCGAAGCAGGGGAAGGTGCCAGAGATCAGCAATCATCTTCGCTGTCAGGCTCTTGCCCGTCCCCGGGATACCTATAAGAGCGATACCTTTTGGGGAAGGCAGACCGTAGTCCCGCGCTTCCTTCGTAAACGCCCGCTCGCGGAGTGCGAGCCATTCTTTCAGGATGGCGAGCCCGCCCACATTCTCCGGCGTTTCGGTCAGACTGTAGAACTCAAGGGCATCTGACTGGCCAAGAATATCTTTTTTATCAGCAATGATTGCGTCAATATCCCGGTCATCGATGGTGCCGTGCGTCACGATAGCTTTTGCAAACGAGCGTCGGGCCTGGTTCAGGGTCATGCCCAGAGCGGCCTGGATCAGTTTTTCTCGCCCGGGTTTCGAGAGAGAACTGGTGATCCCGCTTGACGAGAGCAAAACTTCAAGATCTGCGGAGAGCTCGTCAGCTCCGGGGGGCGGGTAATGGATTATGACTGCATCATCCCGAATTTCGACAGGAATAGTCCGGGCTGGGGTAATGATCACGATCGTCCTGCGGTTGTACCTGAACTTCTGGGAGAAATTGCGGATCTTGCGCTTGACCTGTGGATTATTCCAGTACTCNTGGAAGTCCTTGAGGATAATCACCGCATTTTCATCCGTCTTGGCGAGGTCGTCGAGCGCGGCGAGAGGGTCCTTGGATTGGGAGAGAAAACTTTTATTGCCCGAGATGACCGTAAAACCTTCAACGCTGTCCCAGGCAAGGCATTGCCGGCTCGGCTCCCATGAATCGCAGACCTCGCGGACCCGGGCAACAACCCGCTCTTCCTCAGGAGTCATCACGACAATGAGTGTCACCCGAGCCCGGAGAGAGATATTCAGTCGCCTTGCGAAGTCTGGTTCCTGGTGCATTAGACCCACCGCCGCATGACGATCCTGATTGTCCCGTCACTTTCTTCTGTCTCGGATATCACTTCAAACCCGTCTTTTGATGTCTGTTCCAGCACCATGCTCTTCGCGTACTCCTTCTGGATTGCACCTGCCCGGACCCTGAGCTCTTCGGCCATCCTCATCTGGTTACGGGTCTTAACCCCCCACCAGTCTGCAACCATATCATAACTTCCGTCGCTGTTGCTGACAAAACCAATACCGAACCCCTGTTTTGTTGTTGCCGAAATATCGACAGTATGACACCCGTGATGGCCCTGAACTGTCGTATTCTCTGCGACNGTGTACCCCATTTCCTGAAGACACTGCACAAGCGCCCCGCGGTGGCGAAACGTAGTCCGGATACGGCTGAAATGTGACACGGTAGCTAGCGCCCCCTGAATCTGGTGGCCAGAAGTTGAACATCAAGAGGGTTGGGAAACCCGGTGGTTGTGAGAATTCCGTCGGGTGCGATGGTATACTCAACAAGATTTTGTGNCCCTGGATATGCATCGTCTCGCAGAGAAATTGCACCCGTGAGGGAGATCACCTGCTGGTTTCCGGAACCTGCAAGCCGGGAAACCGGAGGAATGTTAGGGATGAACGGGCCGGCAACGAGGAGATCCGTCACCGCGAGAAGATCATTCCATGACCGACGCCGTTTCCGGAAAAGGGTGGATACAGGAAATCCCGAAAAGGTGAGTACCGTCAGCCCGTGTTCCTTCAGACGTTTCCCAAGAATAGCAAGAGGACCTGCTTGGGCGAATGGTTCGCCACCCGAGATAGTCACCCCATCAATACCATCAAGCCCGAGAATATGATCGGCAAGCTTACCCGGATGTACCTGGCAGGAAGGAGAAAAAGACCAGGATCCCCCGTTAAAACATCCGCTGCAGTGCAGTGGACAGCCCTGCACCCAGACAACGGACCGCATNCCCGGACCATTCACGGTAGACCGTGCGAGAAAACCCGCAAGGTTGAGTTTGTTCCTGATTCGGCATACGGTGTCGTTGGATTGCTGAACCATCATTTTTTCCGCCTTTCTCTCTGGCAAAAAAATAATTCCGGTGTGGGTGATCGCTGTATCCTATAGTATTACCCGGTATTTCCCGGAATGAGGTTCATCCGCGGGGACGTGCAATCAAGCATTACTTATGAGATACAATCTGACTATACATGTACGATTTTTTCCTTTTTATAGGCATTGTTCCCNATTTTTGTAATTCATAAGGATTTCGATCATGGTTTTTAAACCGCGCATGCAAGATCTTTGTTTTCCGTGCGCTTATAAATCCACAAAGCACAATAGATCCGGCAGTGAAGGCGACAATCGACGGCATGAGTGTTCGTATGGGTAAAGAGGGCCGGGTGCTCTACGATCAGAGCGGGTATGGTCGGCAGGAAGCGGAGGGTCTTCGTCTCACTTCCCAGGAAGCTCTCTACCTGGTTNACCGNCAGAAGATTGAGATTTCTGGCAGTAATTTCGATTCCCTCTTCTCGGCTTTTGCAGAACAGCCAGGCTTCCTGCGCAGTTTCCTTGTATACCGCGATCTGCGTGAGCGAGGTTACGTCGTCCAGACAGGGCCCCATGATTTCCGGGTGTTCCGGCGCGGGGAGAAACCGGGGATTGGGGAATCACTTTACCTTGTCCGCGTCCTTTCGGAGCGCGATCCGATCCTGTTCGGAAAACTGATCGAAGAGGTTGTTGCATCCAGGAACATGCGTAAACAGTATGTACTCGCAGTAGTAGATGACGAGGACGAACTTACTTATTATGAGATCAAACTGCAGAAACTTCCCGAAACCTGCAATTCCAGACATGAAATAAGCCTTCAGCATGCTTTTCTCGTGGGAAAAACAGCCTTGGTTTGCATCCCCCCAGTATCCGAGCTCGAGAAAGCAGGGTTTGGAAAAAGGCTGGACGAAGAGCGGCTCCTGCTTTCACCAGTGGAGCTCCTCTACCTTACGAAGACCGGGATAGTTGACCTGAAAAAAGAGGCCAAGGTTGTCAGCCGCAGTAAGTACTCGTCTCTTGCTGGCGAAGCGGACCGGGAACTCTCAGTGAAGGAGCGGGTTTACACCGAGCTCCGGGAACACGGTCTTATCCCGAGGACAGGTTACAAATTCGGCCACCATTTCAGGGTATACTGCGGGCAGAATATTCATTCCGACCTGCTTGTTCATGCCGTGGAGAAAGATGCAGAGCTTCCCATGAGTGCCATCTCGCGATCGGTGCGTCTGGCGCATAGTGTCAAAAAGAAGATGTTCTTTGGCGCCGTACATTCTTCCGGAATCCAGTTCGTCGAATTCGCGCGGATCAAGCTGTGAGCACATCATGCAGGAACCTCAGATCAACCCCTGGTCAAGCACGACATCTCTCGATATCACCAAGACCTTTGCCGAATTCGGCATCGACTCCATCGCACCGGTGATGGCAGAACTTCCCGAGATCCCCTACTTCATGCGGAGGGGCATCGTGGTCGGGCACCGGGACTACCTCCCCATCGCCCGGGCAATCCGGAATAAAACGCCGTTCCACATTCTCACCGGGTTTATGCCGAGCGGTCATCCGCACCTCGGCCATCTGATGGTAATGAAGGAGGTGGTCTGGCACGTACAGCAGGGTGGCAACGGCTACATCACGATCGCTGACCGGGAGGCCCACGCGGTCCGTGGGCTTTCATGGGAGAAGTGCAACGAGTACGGGAAAGAGTACCTTGCCTGCCTTTACGCACTCGGGTTCGAGGGCACTACCTTCTTCCAGAGCAGGAACGACCGGCTCAAGGACCTCGCTTTCGAGGCGGCAACGAAAGTAAACTTCTCGGAACTCACGGCTATCTACGGATTCGGCCCTGATACCGATCTTGCCCACGCGGACAGCGTGATAACGCAGGTCGCAGATATCCTCTACCCACAGATCGACCGGGAACCTGCCCCGACCGTCGTACCGGTTGGAGTTGATCAGGACCCGCACATTCGGCTCACCCGCGGGATAGCCCATAAGATGCGGATGTTCACCGTGGAGGAACGTGACGGCTTCATCAGTGTCAGGTCAAAGAATGCCCCCGAGGCAGCGATGGATGCGGTCAGGAAAGCATTCCCGCATGCGAAGAAGTACGAGGGGCATATCGACATCAAGGGGGCACATTGCACCGCTGTGAAGGAGAAAGTCCGCGAGATCGAGCGGGCGAACGGAGGCTTTGCGTTTTTCACGCCATCGTCCACTTACCACATTTTCATGCCAGGCCTCACGGGAGGCAAGATGTCGAGCAGTATACCGGAGAGTATCATCTCATTCTACGAGACAGAGGCTGTCGTGCGGAAGAAGGTCATGAGCGGGATCACTGGGGGGAGGATGACCTTAGTGGAGCAGAAGCGCCTCGGTGGCGAACCAGACAAGTGTTCGGTCTACCTGCTCAACCTCTTCCATATGGTGACGGATGACGCGGAGCTCGCGGAGATCCGGAGGAAATGCACGGACGGAGAGGTCACCTGCGGGCAGTGCAAGAAGGAGACTGCTGAGCGGGTCGTGGCGTTCCTGAGGGACTTCAGGCAGAGGATGAATGTGGCAGCAGAAAAAATCAGGATGTGAAGGATGGCGGAACTGACGCAGAACGAGAAGCGTTTGCTCGCAACGCTTGAGAAGGAGATGAAGGCGGATGCGGAGCACCTCGCCTCCGTTATGGGTGCCACCCCGGAAGCGGTGGTGCAATGGGCGCACCTTGCCGGAGACAAGGGTCTTGCCGGTATTGAACGCATTGTCGAAAAATCATTCGAATACACTGACGAAGGGAAAATATACCTGAAAAACGGCCTTCCCGAGACGCAGCTCCTCCGGTTCATCCTGCCGGGTATGCAGCTTCCCGACCTTCAGAAACATGGGGCATTCAGGATCGGTTTCGGCCAGCTCCGCAAGAAAGGGCTCGTGAAGGTTGAGGGGACCTTGGTTTCAAAAATGCCAGGCGCTTCCACCGAAGCGGATGAAACCGCCCTTAAAACCCCGACCGCCGCGGACCCGAAGACCAAGGATCTGATGAAGCGGGGTATTCTGCAGGAATCAGAGAGAGTCAAGTACGTGATCTCTGCAACTCCGGCTGGTGTCGCTCTTTCGAAGAAAGGATTGGACCTGCGTGAGGAAACCGGCACACTGACCCGTGACCAGATCCTCTCTGGCGGATGGAAGACCGCGAATCTCCGNAAGTACGATGTGACCAAGCTCCCGAAGAAGGCGTATCCCGGCAAGATCCACCCGTACCAGCGGATCATCGGCGAGATGCGGGAGATCCTCCTGGAGATGGGCTTCACGGAACTCTACGGCGATATCGTCCAGCAGTCCTTCTGGAACTTCGATGCTCTCTTCCAGCCGCAGGATCATCCGGCCCGCGAGATGCAGGACACCTTCTATCTCAGGGAAACCCTCCCGCTCCCGAAAGGGTACGAGAAGGTCAAGGCCATGCATATTTCCGGAGGGGACACGTCCTCGACCGGCTGGGGTGGTTCCTGGAAAGAGGAGAAGGCCGAGCAGTGCGTGCTCCGGACCCATACAACGAGCCTCTCCATCCAGTACCTGGCACAGCACCCGAACCCGCCCGTCAAGGCATTCGCGGTCGGCAGGGTATACCGGCGCGAGACGATCGATACCACACACCTTGCCGAATTTGAGCAGCTCGAGGGGATTGTGATGGACGAGAATGTCACGTTTGGTAACCTCCTCGGGATCCTTCGTGAGTTCTACAACCGCATGGGTTTCGAGAGCGTCCGGTTCAAACCATCATTCTATCCCTATACCGAACCCAGCCTCGATGCCGAGGTGTATGTAGAAGGGATAGGATGGATTGAGATGGGTGGAGCAGGTGTCTTTCGCGAGGAGGTCACCGCTCCTCTCGGGATAAAGTATCCCGTGCTTGCCTGGGGCCTTGGCGTGAGCCGGATCGCGATGCTCCGGCTGGGTCTCAAAGATCTCCGCCTCCTTCATAAGAGCGATGTAGCGTTCCTGCGGGAGATGCCTTCTTTCCGGCACATGAAGGGAGGCGTCTGAAAATGGCAGTCATCACCCTCCCTTACAAATACCTGGAACGGCTCACCCGCACCGACGTNAAGACGATTCTCGAGAAGGTTCCGCTTATCGGCTCTGACGTGGAGCGGATCGAGGAGGATCATGCGGATGTGGAGTTCTTCCCGGACCGGCCCGATCTGTTCAGCCCCGAAGGTGTAGCACGGGCGATGCGGGGCTACCTTGGGATTGAGACGGGGCTCCCCTTCTACCCTGTCAAACCATCGGGGATAAGGTTTACAATCGATCCCCAGCTTGCGGATATCCGCCCTGTGCTCGGGGCTGCTGTCATCCGCGGGGTCTCCTTCGATGATGAATCGATCCAGAGTATCATGTCCCTGCAGGAATCGCTCCATTGGGCAGTGGGCCGGGGCCGGAGCAAGGTGGCAATCGGTATCCATGATATGGATACTGTAAAGCCGCCGTTCCACTACGTCGCCTCGCCCCGCGGCCGTGCGTTCATCCCCCTCGACTTCACCGAGGAAATGACGATGGATGAGATTCTCGAGAAGCACCCGAAGGGCCGGGACTATGCGAAGATCGTGAANGATCTTCCCCTCTTCCCTCTCATCTTAGACGATGACAACAACGTCCTCTCGTTCCCCCCGATCATCAACGGCGAACGGACACGGGTAACGATCGATACGAAGAATATCCTCCTTGACACGACCGGCACGGACAAGCGGGCGGTCAGTGTTGCGGTCAACATCATCTGTACAGCTATGGCGGAAGCCGGCGCGAAGATCGAAAGTATCGAGATCGGCGGTATCCAGACTCCGATGCTCGCTCCTGCGGAGCGGATTATCAGCGTTTCGGAATGTTCCCGCATTCTTGGCGCTGACCTGACATCCGTGACCATGGCAGCGTATCTTCGCCGGATGCGGTTCGGTGCGGAGCCGGCCGGTATAGACACGGTGAACGTGAAGGTTCCCTGCTACCGTGCTGATATCATGCATGACTGGGACATCTTCGAGGATGTGGCAATTGCGATCGGTTACGACAAACTCGAGTCCCGGCCCCCCAGGACCTTCACCGTGGGAAAACCCCATCCGGTGCAGGTCAATGCCATCCTCGCCCGCGAGGCCATCACGGGTCTGGGGTACCTCGAGGTGATGCCGTTCACGCTCACGAACGAGGTCGTACTCTACGAGAAGATGCAGCGCGAGGAGACGAAGGGTGTTCTCCGTGTCATGCATCCGATCAGTATCGAGAACACGGTAGTCAGGACAGAGCTTTTACCTCTCCTTCTCGAGTTCCTCACTTTGAACCGGCACCGCGAGCTTCCGCAGCGTCTCTTCACCGTTGGCGACGTGGTTGAAAACTGCACCACCCACCAGCAGGTGTCGGGTGTCAGCACCCACCCGGATGCGGACTTCTCCGAAGCGTATGCAACCGCCGACGCGGTACTGCATGAGTTGTCTGTTCCCTACATGGTCAGGGAATCCAAAGATCCCGCGTTCATCGAAGGCAGACGCGGAGATATCTTTGTAGGTAATAAAAAAGTGGGGGTCTTCGGTGAGATCCATCCTTCAGTCTTGAATGCATTCGAGCTCGAGCATTCCGTAGCAGCGTTCGAGTTCGACCTCAGAGCCGTACCGGGATACCCCGCCCTCTGAGGTACTCTTTTACTTCCCGCACGGTGAACTCGCCGTAATGGAAGATACTTGCCGCAAGGCAGGCATCCGCCTTTCCCGTTGTGAACCCTTCATAAAAATGTGCGGGGTTCCCGACACCCCCGCTCGCGATAACCGGGATCCCCGCCGCATCGGAGATAGCCGATGTGATTGCGATATCAAACCCGTTCTTCGTCCCATCTGTCTCCATGCTGGTGAGCAGGATCTCGCCCGCTCCCCGCCCCTCTGCTTCCTGTGCCCAGGCAACTGCATCGATCCCGGTAGGCTTGCTCCCGCCGTAGATAACCACTTCATACCAGCATCGGGTTCCGTCAAGAAGAATTACCGGGACAGCATTTTTATTCTCGGAGAAGTTGCGGCGAACGTCCATTGCGAGTACGATACACTGAGTACCGAAAGCTTCTGCCCCCCGGGTTATCAGCGTCGGGTCGTGAACCGCACTTGTGTTGATGCTTACTTTATCGGCCCCTGCCCGAAGGATCTGCTGAATATCATCCAGGGAGCGAAGTCCGCCGCCCACGGTCAGGGGCAGGAAGAGTTCATCAGCGGCCCGCTGGATCAGGTCGATAATGATCCCGCGTTTCTCCTTGGATGCGGTGATATCAAGGAACACGACCTCGTCGGCCCCCTGCTCATTATAACGCCCGGCAAGCTCAACCGGGTTACCCGCATCCCGGAGACCGAGAAAATTGGTTCCTTTAACCACCCGTCCATCTTTGAGATCAAGGCAGGGGATGATCCGTCTCGTGAGCACCATTGGATACCATAGGGGGTGCTATCCCTATCTAGATTTCGACGTTCGTTTCTGATCCTGAAGCACCTGACTGATGAGGAGTTTTTATGTAACTTGCAGTGCCTATTCATAAGATAGTTAATCTCCGGGAGTTGCCCCAGAACTCCCGGGCCTGAGGTTTTTTCATGAGTACTGGAGCGCTGAAGATCGAGTGGGCCCGGCAGTACATGCCGGTACTTGCCGCTATACGGAAAAATTTTGAGAAGGAGAAAACCTTTGCAGGGATGACGATCGGCATGGCCCTTCACGTTGAAGCCAAAACTGCCAACCTCGTTTCAACCCTCGCAGCGGGAGGGGCAACGGTGCATATCACCGGCTGCAATCCGCTCTCGACGCAGGATGATGTGGCTGAAGCCCTGAACACCATGAAAAATGTCCACTGTTATGCGAAGCGGGCCTGTACCGTGGAGGAATACTATACCGCCATCGACAATGTACTCGATGCGAAGCCGGTCATCACCATCGATGATGGAATGGATCTTATTCATTATATCCATACGAAGCGCCGGGATCTGATCAAGAAGGTCATTGGTGGCTGCGAAGAGACTACCACTGGAATTCATCGTCTGCGATCAATGGCGGCCGAGGGCAAACTCGAATTTCCGGTGATTGCCGTGAACGATACCCCGATGAAACGGTTCTTTGACAATGTCCATGGGACCGGAGAGAGTGCACTTACTTCCATAATGATTACGACCAATACCCTGATCGCAGGGAAATACATCGTTGTGGCCGGCTATGGGTACTGTGGCCGGGGTCTTGCCAAGAAGGCTCATGGTCTCGGTGCCAAAGTCATCGTGACCGAGATAGATCCCCGTCGGGCACTGGAAGCGCATATGGATGGCTACCTGGTCATGACCATGGACGAAGCAGCCCCTCTTGGTGATATCTTCATCACAACAACCGGGAATGCAGCGGTCATTGGCGGGAAGCACTTCAGGCTGCTGAAAGACGGAGCGATCCTTTCCAATGCCGGCCATTTCAATGTTGAGATCGATGTCGAATGGCTTCATAAGAACGCGGACAGGGTCATCCGGCGTGAAGGTATTGAGACGTTCATGCTGAAAAATAAGGCTGTGCATCTCCTCGCAGAGGGCAGGCTTGTCAACCTCGCAACGCCCAAAGGTATGGGCCACCCGATTGAAGTTATGGACCTGAGTTTTGCCTTGCAGGCTCTCTGCGCCCGATATATTGCCAGAACCGGGAAAAAACTCAAAGGTGGTGTATATGAGGTACCGAATGAGATCGACGAAGAAGTGGCAAATCTTAAGCTCACTTCCTTGGGACTTTCCATCGATGCACTATCGAAAGAGCAAAAAAAATATCTCTGCAGCTGGGATATCGGGACATAACCCGAAGGGCATTATTCGTCCCATTATTCCCTGTTTTCTCCGATAAAATGGTGTCAGGATCACCACTGCCCCCCAAGAATAGCATATTCGCCTTTTCCGGAATTGCCGCTTTTCACTTAAATCCTGAACCATTCGAAGATCAGGTGTACTTACAATCGATCGAAATTCAGACAGCTGACAAAATTTCTTACTCCCCGATTTCCGAGCAGTGGCAAGAAGACGACAGGTCTCCTTTTTCTATTCCCCCCTTGCTGCATACAGATATTCCTGGGCATAACCGCAGTAATCTCCAAAATGGAGCCGGGCAAACTTACGAATCGTTTCGTATTCGCGCCGGGTTAACACCGTGTCCGTTGTGAGAACCGAAAGGTAGTTCTGTTTCATGATCCGACGGATCCAGACATCGACGGGAAATACCTCATATTTTTCGAAAGCAAAGAGAAGGATACAATCGGCGGCCTTCGGGCCGATACCAGGGAGTTTCATTAATTCTTTTCGGGCTTCCTCACACGGGAGATGACGGATCTTCTCCTCCCATCTATGGTTATCGGCAATTGCACGGGCTGTTTCAAATACGTACGAATGACGGTAGCCCAGTCTGCACTCTTTCAGCCTTTCGAATCCACAGGAAATGGACGAAGGTTGAGGAAATGTATAGTAGGGAGTCCCTTCAAACTCGATTTCTTTGCCAAATACTGCGCTGATTGATGCAATTCTTCGGCAAATCGTCGGGATGTTAGAATTGGTAGAGCATATATAGGATATTGTGCACTCCCATGCAGGCTGTCGTACGATGCGCAGGCCCTTGCAGCCTCTTATTGTGGTACGGATATAAGGATCCTTGTCGAAAGAATCGAGGATCGCTAGGAGATCGATATCCAGGGAAAAATAATGGCGGATAAATTTTCNGGTGGCACCTTCGAAAAACAGCTTGTTACCATCTTGACGAATTTTGATGACCCGATCATGTACGACCCCGTACCACCAGCCGTTATCTCCCTTCTTCCACCTGAATACCTGGCCACAACCGAGTGTCTGATCAAGAGAAAAGGGCTGGTCTGATGCCAGTGTAACTGTGCGCATAAGTTCACGTATCTAAATCCTTTAGTCTTTCTGCCATAAATCGACACGGATCAGAACGGAGGTCAGAGAATCACGGTTATACTTTCGCTCCAAAACGGATAGCCTTTTAATATATAAATCAATAGTTCTTTCATGGAACTGGCAGATACTCTCAGGACATTTATCGAAGAAGGACAAGACTGGGAACGCAAGCACACTTCAGTTAAGGGTGTTTCGATCATCCGTTTACCTGCAACAAAAAATCGTGCCCCCTCCCTGGCGATCGATATAAATCCAATCGGAGATAATGGGCTTCCAATGAAGAAAAAAGGAATTATGATCATGAACGCTGCTGAAATTGCTGCCTTCAGGGCAGCGTTCAATAATGAGAAAATTGATGGTCTCATTACAGCGCTGGAGGAAGTGCTGCCGGACCGGAAATCCGGAGGAAAACCCGCGAAGGCCGAAGTCCTGCAGATTTAGGGCAGCTACCTGTTTCTTAATATTTTCAGGAGATTCGTGATGGAACGTCGTNTCATCATCCTAACAGCATTTATTCTGGCTGCCGGCTTGATGTGCGGATGTCTTGGGATCAAGGCATCACCTGTTTCGCGTGATGAGGCTCCAGCAATTCTTGTTGATTACCAGAAAAGCGGAGGAATTGCCGGACTGGATAACCGGCTTGTCATATTCACCAATGGTGCCGGACTGATATCCGGTAAGAATGTGAACCGTGAGATTTCTTTCGATCAATCAGAACTTAGCAGGATCGATGAAATATTTTCAAGTTCCGGCTTTTCCCAGCTCGAGCCAAGTTATACTTCCCGAAGAGGAGGAACGGACTTGATCAAATATTCCATCAGATATAAAAACATAACCGTAACTACTGAGGATACTGCAATACCCTCGCCGTTACAGCCGGTAATTGAAGAAATGAACCATGTAATGGACAGCAATTTGGTTATGCAACAAAAGAGTATTAACGTTATTGGGAATTTTACCGGTTAACAAAAATTCCGGATATTTTTTTTT
>JGI20214J51650_10000208_pt1 | contig 37284 bp, 34 predicted proteins | sample WetSurMetagenome_FD_51650 | JGI IMG/M metagenome (IMG submission 51650)
GTCAGTGTAAAATTGGCTACCCCCCGATTAAAAGGTTTCGAATTTATTTTACCGAAATCCGACTATTTAAAGCCCGAATTATAAAAATAACCCCGATTCGGCATCCTTTAATCATCTAGATTTGCGTTAAGGTAAAAAAAGTTGAGTTAGATGCAGGATGGGTTATTTTTCCGCCGGCAAAAAACGGGCGAAGCTCGCTCAAAATTGATATTTTTTAATGGGGACGGTTTTTTTATGGAATGTCCGCTTTCTTTGTACCATTGTGGCTCCGGATATGGAATTTCCCGCTTGTTCTTTTGTTACCGATCGGGATCCCGAAAGAATCCCGCTCGTTCTCAGAATCCTCACCGTGTCGTTTTTTGCCACACTTTTCTTCACAACAACTGGAATCTGGACGATCGACCGGTATATTCTCCGGCTGGACGACGTTCAGTGGACCATCCTGATCCTGATCCCGTGGGTCCTTTTTATTCTCGAACTCACGACCGCCATGGTCTTTCAGGTCATCCAGGGTGTCCTTTTCTCCCTGCAGCAGATCCGCAGATAAAACCCTTATATCTGGTAAATTACCGGAAAAAAGGGGCTACTCTTTCTCTTCAGGTTGAGCAGGTGTCCTTCGTATTATATACCTCATGCCTGCAGATACGATTGCGATAAGGATCCCAAGCATTACGAGGGAAACCGGCTCAAATGAGAACCCGATGGAGCGGGGACCGGCCGCCATCTCCCCTTTGGCAGCAGGCAGGTGCGTTTCGGCCACCCTGACCTCGATACGGATGGGAGTCGGAGTTACCGCATAGCGGGAGGGAAGGGTGCCGTTAATAAATGCCCCCACGGAGACATTGAGATCCGGGGTTGTAAGCGGGAGTACAATCCCATTGCCCCCCTCAGCACAGATGATCGGCACGGCAAGCGAGGACACTATGAGGGAAACGATCAGGAATACCCCTCGGGTACGCCGTTTCATGCGAATCACACTCCTAGTAACCAGCTGGTACCGGGCGGGAAAAGAGTTTGTGGTCGGGAATAAATAATAAATACCTGCCAATTCGTATGTTTGCTGCCCAGGAAAACCCGGAATTAGGAGGAACATGGCAGGGAGTAACTACGCGTCAGCCAGGTTCCTGCTCAAATATCTTCTCGAGGATATCTGCAGCATCCCGGACAAGGGCCGGGCACGTTGAAGTGAACACACCGCTCGCCTTTGCTGCCTCATAATCGTCCGGATCGCTCAGGTCATAACCCAGAAGGTCCGTGCAGCCGACCGATCCGTTCTTTGCGGTGAATTCCCGGATGAACTGCCGGACAAATGCACGGGTCTTTTCTGTGGCGACTTCGTCAGCTGCTTCGGCCTTTCCATATCGGCCGATTACCATGATCCCTCCGGATACCGCCCCACAGATATTTCTGGTCTTCGAGATACCGGCCCCGAAACCGCAGGTGATTTTTTTTGCGATGGCGGGATCGAGCCCAAGGTCATCTGAGAATGTGGAAAAAACGGCTGCCGAGCAGGTGAACTTGCTCATGAAACTCTGGTATGCTTCGTCCGATTTTGTCAGTGCTCTAACCGTTAAGGAACATACTATTCTGTCAGGAATTAAAACATCACGCCGGTTATTGGGGGAACGATCACGGGCCCCCGGGCCCGTCATCCTTCGTAAACCCGGGTGAGGTGATCTGCCCGGCTTGCATCGTGGGATAGGCTGGGGGGTGCTTCATCTCATGGAGGAAGATAGCCTCGATCGTCACGCCAAAAAGTCCGGCCATCCGGTACGCGAGGCTGAGCGATGGGTCGAACCGCTCGTTTTCGATGGCAATGATGGTGTGCCGCGAGACCCCGAGTTCTTTCGCGAGCTCTTCCTGGGTAAGGCGATGAACCGCACGGAAGATCCTGAGCTTGTTCTTCATAGGCCGATCGTGCTGTGGCCGGGGACCGTGCACTTACACGGCGAATATCCGGATGCCACGGGATGATTTGCGTGTGTGCGCTGCATGAACCGCGCTACCATCAGATCGCGGAGACAGCGATGATGCCAAAGGTAATGAGGACGATTCCGACAGCCCAGATCACGGTACGGGTACGGGGGGCTACTCTTCTGGTCGCCCCAAGGGGGAATGAGACGATGAGACCCAGATAAACGACGGTGAAAAAAACCATCGTGGTGGAGAACCGCTCTGCCGGGAGGATGAGGACCGTCTTCAGGACTGTTGCGAGCAGGATGAGGCAGAGAACGGCAATAAGAGGGACAATGATCGTGCCACTCTTCAGGGAGGGGTCTGCGCAGGAATACATACCGTCCCGGAAGTATTCCCTCCCATGTTTGTTTATATACTTATGAGAGCTCATGGTAATAAATATCTACATTTTGGTATTAAAACTTACCTTTAACGGCGTGAGTGTCAGCTTTCACTTGTTGGATTCGCGTGAATGTGAGGGAACCACGGGGTAGGATCCGGCGGCGTTATTCTGGGAAAGCGTTCGTAATGAGGAGAAAGACCTTCCCGCTGTTCTGACATAGTGACAAGTATGTTATCCGTACTGGGAGAGAACATAAGGTATGCACATCCGGTCTCTCAGTTTTCTCCATGATGCGTTCCCCTCTGTGAAGTGCTACCCGTTCTCGCTGGAGGTTTTCCGGAAGACTGACCGGCTGGAATTTTCACAGCCTGTCACCTTTTTTATTGGCGAGAATGGCACCGGCAAATCGACCCTGTTACAGGCAATAGCCCGTGCCTGTTCAATCCATATCTGGGAAGAGCATGAAGGACTTAAAGACCCTGATAATCTCTGGGAAAACCGGCTGCACCAGTTCCTGCGGATCGAATGGACGGACGGGAAGGTCACGGGCTCTTTCTTTGCCTCGGAGATCTTTCGCCATTTCGCCGAGGTAATCGATACCTGGAAATCCGCGGATCCCGGGTGCCTCGATTATTATAGCACCGGATCTCCGGTGCTCAAGTCCCATGGCCAGTCCCATATGTCCTTTTTTGCCACACGCTTCAGGAGGAAAGGGCTGTACCTGCTTGACGAGCCCGAAAATGCACTCTCACCAATGAAACAGCTAGAACTGCTCCAGCTGCTTGGTGAGTTGTCACGGCGGGGTGATGTACAGTTTATTATCGCTACCCATTCCCCGATCCTTCTTGCTTTCCCGGCAGCAGAGATCTACCGTTTCGATGCGAGTCCGATCCGGAAAGTCGCGTACGAGGAGACAGATTACTTCCGGATCTATCGCGATTTCCTGAATAACCGGGCGAAATACCTGGAGGATCTCTAAAGGATCTCCGGCGTGCGGTTCGGAATACTGTTTTTAGTTCAGGAGTTCGACTCCGGTGTTCCGGGCTGTGGCTACGCAAACCCAGCCAATGTACGGGACGAACAGTCAGGGCAGCAGTACCTGACACCCGGGCGGAATGCGAGGATTGTTGCGATGAAAACCGCGAGCAGCACGAAGTGCATGCCGGGCTGGGAAGGGGCGAGTGCAGCCCCAGGAAGAGGAACGACCACAGGAGATCGACCCCCGGCTGAGAGCCAAAACAGGGAGTCCCCCGTTCTTCACGGGTTTCTTCTCCCATCCCCCTGAAGTCAGTTCATAGGTGTCTCGTAAGGGAGCTATGGTTTATCATGCAGCAGTGAAGATCCTTTCCTGNGGATTGACGTGGACAACATCATTCTCATTGGCATGCCCGGAGCAGGAAAGAGTACGGTGGGTATACTTCTCTCAAAGACCCTGGGTATGCGTTTTATTGATACGGATATCGTGCTCCAGGAGCAGAGCGGGAAGCTCCTGCAGGAGATGATCAGGACAGTGGGAACGGGTGCATTCCTGAAAACCGAGGAGGAAATACTCCTGTCCCTCCAGTGCCGGAATACGGTTATAGCAACGGGAGGGAGTGCGGTTTTCAGCTGTGAGGCGATGGAACACCTGGCAACCCTGGGGATCGTTGTTTACCTGAAGGTCACTTTTGATGAGATGGTCCTGCGGCTCAGGAACATCACGACGCGGGGCATTGTTCTTTTTGAAGGCCAGGACCTCCATGAAATGTATGACCTGAGAATTCCCCTGTATGAAATGTATGCCAATATCACTATCGATTGTGCAGGCACCGATATGGAGACAATTGTGGAAACTGTTGTTAGAAAACTCCGGAAATTCCCGGAGAAGAAACTGTCCTGGTAGTATCCGGAGTCCCGTTGTACACCAGTAACACCTAGTGGTTAGAAAAGACCCTTTTCCCAGAAGGTTCCTGCCATGGGGATCGAGACCCCGAGAGGCATCCCGTATGACAACTCTCCGGCAAAACATGCGGATCCCGAACAGATGCCTTCTCGTCGAATCCTGTGTAAAACAGGACGATCCAGCTTCAGTACAAATGGCTGAATGGTGTTACCTGTCATCGCCGGTCGGATTTTTTTGGTACCCGCCCAATCCTTATCCCGCTCCCCAACCTATCTCTAACCAGAGATATGCAACCCGACATCCCCTTTGACGCTGAGGATATTCCGTACTTCTTCGACAACTGGTGCTCACTCCCCTGGTCTCCATGGATCCCGTTCTCCGCAGACAAGCGTGAATTTGGACAGATCCCCCATGAGCCCGGCCTTTACCGCATCAGGCCGGTGGGCAGGGACTTCCTTATGTACATCGGCGAGACGCGGCGCCCGCTCCACCAGCGGCTCAGCGACCTCCGCATGGAACTGAGGAACCGGGAGATAATGCCATGGATCGAACCGCACGCCGAGGCACCGGGTCTCTGGGCCTGGCGGGACGCCGAAGGATTTGCATACGAATGCTCAGCCACTCCTCTCGATGCTTCAACGGGTGGCAGGAAGGGGATGGAGAGTTTCCTCCTGTATCACTACCGGCAGGAACGAGGGGAATCACCTCTTTGCAATCTTGGCCGCTTTCACCCGCGTTACCGTCGGTCTTCAGATCATAAAACCGGGCTCCGTGGCGGTAAGCTGGAGGCCGGCCAGCTGGGCAACCCGGCAGGGGAAATGAGTCTTCCACCTCGTAATCCAACAGGAGATCCTGGCAGTCCGGAATGGATGGGCATCCAATGGAGCATCAGTATTCCCCTCGTGCCGGAGAGAGCCGGCGATACCCCCGCGGGCCCGGGGGTATACCTCCTCGCCGATGATGGTACCCGGGAAATTCTCACCCTAGGGCAGGCCGGGAACTGTGCCGAGCGGTTTCTCAGTCTCTGCAGAAGATCCTGGGAGAGAAGGGAACCAGTGTTCTCGTTCTTCGCGATGGAAGGAACGGTCCTCCCGCACCAGCTCCGTGAGCTGGAGAACGACCTTCTCGGGAATTTTTTTGAGCGTTTCCGAAAATCCCCGGAATACCAGTTCCCCCGCAGCAGGTAACCCGGACAAACCCGGTTATCGGAAGGATACGGTCTTGTAACGATGGTCCCTATCCCAACCTTTATCTGATGCAAAAGAAAGGTTACCTTCTTGTGAACTCCCGCACGCTCATGGTTATGCTGGTGCTCGCGGTCATGGCGATTGCCGTTATTGTGATCGTTGTTAACCCGGTGCTCCCGCGGGGCCAGCTCTCGAACGAGACAAAACAGCTTGCCGCCGTTGAAATCAGATCCTACCAGGGCAAGGATCTTTCATCTATCAACGACTTCCACGAGAACTCAATTCTCGGGCCCCAGCACATCAACGAGTCCGATTACCGTCTCACCGTCACCGGCCTCACCAGGAGTTCGAAGGTCTCGACTTACCGTGAAGTCCTCGACAACCACCAGCACTACAGTAAGGTCATCACGCTCTTCTGTGTTGAGGGCTGGGATGTGACCCTCAAATGGGACGGGGTTCTCGTCCGCGATCTTATCAACGAGGCTGGCGCAGACCCGCGAGCCAACACCGTGATCTTCCATGCCCACGATGGCTACACGACGTCGTTTCCGCTTAGGTATGTCATGGACAACAACATCATGATGGCATATGCGATGAACAACGTCACCCTTCCTGCCGAACGGGGCTATCCCTTTGAACTGGTCGCCGAGGACAAGTGGGGATACAAGTGGATCAAGTGGATCGAAGAGATCGAGCTCTCCAGCGACCCGAGCTACCGTGGCTACTGGGAGCAGCGCGGCTATTCGAACTCCGGTGACCTGAATGGGAGTTATTTCGGCATCTGATCGTTCTTTTGGTGGCTGGAAGTACCCTATTTTTATATTTGCTGAACCCTTCCGGGCGCTGAACCTTCCTCAGTATTTATTAACAGGCAGACCACAACGGGGGATGGTAAGGTTGATCCGATGCTTGATGTAAACCTGAAAAACTCCCAATCATACATCATCGTGGGACTTGTGGCATTTTTCTCTTTCTTCGCCCTCCTGCTGCGACTGCTCCCGATGTTCGGCATGGGAAACACGGATATCCTTTCGATGGTTGCAAGTGACGACCCGCTGTACAACCTGCGCCAGGTCGAACAGATCCTTGCCCATTTCCCCGCGTATGCCTGGTTCGATCCCATGACCCTCTACCCTCTCGGGTCGAACATCTACTGGGGACCGCTCTTTCCGACAATCGGGGCGTTCTTCTGCCTGCTCCTCGGCGCATCCACGCGGCCTGCCATCATCGGGGTGGCTCTTGTCATACCGCCGCTCATGGCGGCTGCAACCGTTGCCCTGATGTACCCGATCGGGAAGATCTTCGGGGACTGGAAGACCGGCCTCGTTGCCTCCGGGTTTACTGCCGTCATCTCCGGCCAGTTCTTCTTCCGTTCACTCTACGGCTACTACGATCACCATATCGCTGAGGTGCTCTTCTCCACCCTTTTCTGTCTTTTGTATGTTGCCGCTATCCTCCGGAACAAGGGGACAAAGATTGATCTTAAGGATCTTGCAGGATACCGTGAACTCCTTCTCCTCTCCGCAGGTGCGGGCCTGGGCTATCTTCTCGGCCTCTTCACGATGCCCACGATGATCCTGTTTGCCATGATCGTGGGGATCTTCACGATCATTCAGTTCATCATCGATGTTTACCGGGGCAGGGCGGTCGAATACCTTCTTGTTGTGAATACCGTGGTCTTTGCCACCACGATCGTCGGTCTGCTCATCTTCGGCATCAGGAGTCCCGGAATCGACCTGTCAACCTACTCGGTCGGCCACATATACGCTTACCTTTTGCTGATCGGCGGCACCGCGGTACTCTGGCTTCTCGCCGGGTACTGCCGGGGGGAGGAGAAATATCTCTACCCGGCCAGCCTTGCCGGACTCGGGATCCTCGGCACTGCTATCCTGTACGTGGCAAGTCCCCCGTTCTTCTCCCTCTTCGTGACCTCCCTCTTCGGGTTCTTCGGCCAGCAGCCGGTTACGAATACGGTGATCGAAGCGATCGGCTGGACACCGCTGGAAGCCTGGGACTCGTTCAGTTACGGGCTTCTCCTCTTCGCCGGCGGGGCGATCGTGATGATTTACAACAATGCGAAGGACGAGCACCCCCACCAAGTGTTTGCGCTCGTCTGGTCGCTCGTCATGTTTTACTCGACCTGGCAGCACGTGCGGTATGAGTACTACCTCGCTGTCAACATCGCCCTCCTGTCGGCGGTATTCGCGGTCTTCATCCTTGAACGCGGGTGGAAAGACCTTCGGACACTGGTACCAAATGCCACAACCGGGAACAAAGGTGGCGAGGTGGAGAAGGAAAGCCAGCGGGGCAAAAAACAGAAGAGGCCGGCGAAGAAGGGGGCAAGTTCCGCAGGCCCGGACTATGTTATTGTTGCTGTCTCGGTCCTTATTATCGCCATCAGCATACTCTTTGTCTACAACTCTCTCGCTAATAATGTCGGCGTGGCAGCCAGTAAGGGGTTACGGATGAATCCCGACTGGCGCGAAACAATGGACTGGATGGGGAACAACACACCGGATACCGGCGTTAACTACCTCACCGTTTATGACCAGAAAACATTTACGTACCCTCCGCAGTCCTACGGGGTCATGTCATGGTGGGATTACGGCCACCTCATCACCTACATCGCGAAGAGGATCCCGAATGCAAACCCCTTCCAGCAGGGGGTTTCGGGTCCGAACGGATCAGCTGCTTTCTTCATGGCGACGTCCGAAGACACGGCCAACAGGATCCTCGACAATGACGGTACCCGTTACATCGTCACCGACTATGAGATGGATACCGGGAAATTCCCTGCAATGGCAACCTGGTTCAACAGTTCCCTTGCCGCTTCTCCCTACATGAAGACGCTGCTGGTCCCGAGCCAGTCGGACCCGACGCACGCGCAACCGGTCCAGCTCTATACGCCGCTCTATTTCCCCACGATGATATCACGGCTCCATAATTTTGATGGTTCACTCACGGCGCCAACGACTGCATACCTTGTGGAGTACAACGAGCCCGGTACTTCCGGCCTGACCCTGCCGCTCATCACCGATGCAGTATCCCTCAATGTCAGTGAAGCAAAAGCCCAGGCTGCCCAGTTCAACAGCAATGCCCCTGCCGGCAGCCATGCCCAGGTCCTGAGCGCCCTGATCTGGCTGCCGGTCGACAACGTCCAAGCGCTCCGCCAGTACCGACTTGTCCACGAATCCCCGACGAACATTGTCCCGCTCTACTTTAACGAGAATTCGCCGGATATCCGGTACGTAAAGACTTTCGAATACGTCAGGGGGGCCCACATCAAAGGAACCGGAATGATCGAGGTACCGATTGTTACCGATACCGGGCGGAATTTTACCTACCGGCAGGAAAGTGTGAATGGTGAGTTCGTGGTACCGTATTCTACGACCGGGAACCCGTATGGTGTCCGAACAACTGGCAAATACCAGGTAGCCGGGACGAACAAGGTCTATGACGTCCCGGAGTCGGCCGTGATGCAGGGTTTGACCGTAAGTTAAAAAAAATCAATCCTTTTTTAGTATAACAAATAAAACAGGTGGGTCGTACGGTGTTTCGCTCATCCCGTCGGTCCCTCCTATCCCTGTCGGGTAATCTTTTTTATCGGAAAATTACTCTCCGTGATCGTACTCATGAACGATAGGGAAGTGTCATCTTTGGGACTGGACTGGCAGGATTACCGGCATACAACCATGTCACAAAGGAAGGCCTGACGGAGTCAGGGAATCGGCGAGGGGATGGGTTGGGACCGGGTCGGGTGAACGCGGGGCATGGTTATTTTCGTACGGCAGCCTGCAGCATCGGGTAGCTCTCCCACCGGAATCCGAGGCCGGAACGAACCGTCGGATCGCCGGCGATCATGGCCCTGACCTCGGCTTCGGATCCGGTTTCGACGATGGCAACCCCCCACGACCCTGCAGGGTCGAGAACCGGTCCCGTGACAATGATCATGCCATTGTCAAGATAGGTTTTCAGGTAAGCGGCATGCTCCTGCATGACCTGCTTCTCCGCATCGGTCATATCGCTGGCAAACGTCGGGCGGGACGCGATCAGTTTCAGCAGAAAATATTTTTTATTGCCGGAGGTGGTTTCCTGCATATGCATACCTGTGCCGGGCTGAACGTTAAGATTCCTGCCATACGGTCACTGGGGAGGTTGGGTACCAATCGACGAGCGTTACATGACGGGTGATTCCCTTTCCTGGTTCTTTAAGCGGGCAGGAAATGCATCGATCTTCTCCCCGTCAGGGAGCTGTTTCCTTCTTAAGGGGGTCAACAGCATCAAAAATAGCATAAGCCTCGTCACAATTCGTATCGAAAACCCCCGGCACATCTGCTTTTTTTGCCCCGGGTGACGCAGACCGGCCCGGTCTTGGAGTACCCTGGTACATAACCTAATGGCCGTTAGCTGGTCAGGTGGGTTCCAGTGCCGGCACGGGTTACTGACCCCCCATTGCATTGTGTTCCGGAGGCCCCCGAACCGGGTGGGACTGATGGAAACACAGTCTTCTATGTTTCGCAAAATCTATGAAAGTCTGCATCCTCCGGCTCTGTATGGAACGGATCACCGCTGTTGCACGGGGCCGGGTACAGGGAGTGGGTTACCGGCATTTCGTCCAGGAGTGCGCGCAGGTTACCGGAGTGCACGGGTATGTCAGGAATCTCGTGGACGGGACCGTTGAGATGGTGGCCGAAAGTTCTCCAGCCGCCCTCGCTGATTTTATCCGCCTTGCCCGGGCCCGGAGCGACCCGGTGATCGAAGTCGAAGAAATCAGTGTCAGGAATCATCCTGCAACCGGGGAGTTCCACGGGTTCCGTGTCGAGTGGTGAGTGGGCTCGTATGGAAGCCGGTATGAAAAACCAGGGACTGGTTTATTGTATTTGGCCAGGATTCAACAACGGATACGAGAGAGGTCCCGGAGGGAAGTGTCCTGTAGTCAGGACAGAACACACTCGTTTTACAGCAACCTATAAACTCTCTTTCCGCATTGCACTGTTGAAGGATCATGCATCGGTACCACAACCCTGCCGTCGAGACCATGGACCGCGACGACCTCGACGCGCTCATCGATGAGCGGGTCCGGTACACCGCAAGGTATGCGGCCGAACACTCCCCTTTCTACCGCCACTGGTTCCGGGAGAACGGGGTGGAGCCGGGCGACATACGAGTCCATGAAGACCTGCTCAGGCTCCCGATCGTGTCCGGCCGCACCATCCGCGAACACCAGCCTCCGGGGACTACGGACTTCGAGTTCCTCTCTGCCGGCTGGGATGCAGTCTTCACCATCCAGGAGACCAGTGGGACGAGCGGGACCCCAAAAAGTTTCTTCCTCACATGGGATGACTGGAAGCGCTATGCGGAGAAGTACGCCCGGAGTTTCGTCTCGCAGGGTTTTGGTGCGGAAGACCGCACCGTGGTCTGCGCCTCTTATGGTATGAACGTCGGGGCAAACACGATGACCCTTGCGGCGCAGCGTCTTGGCATGACGATCATCCCGTTCGGCAAATGCGACTTTGCGTCCCGGGTCCTGACCTCGTACCGCCCGACCGCCATAGTCGGGAGCGTCTTTAAGCTCCTCCGCCTCGCCCGCCGGCTGGAAAAAGAAGGGATCCATCCGGAAGATACCTCGATACGTCGGCTTATCGCTGGCGGTGAGAGTTTTGCGGATGAATCCCGGAAGTACTTATCGGAGGTCTGGGGCTGCCCGGTATACAACACCTACGGGAGCACCGAGGGGACGATGTGCGGAGAATGTACGGAGCTCTCCGGCCTCCACGTGCCGGAAGACCTCGTCCATCTTGACATCTATGACCCGCAGCTGAAGGCTTTCGTCCCTGATGGCGGTTGCGGCCGGGCTGTCCTCACCACGCTCCTCCCGGAAGGAGGAAAAGCGGGGACGCTCCTCATCAATTACGATACCGAGGACACCACCGCAGTCCTATCTCGGGAGCAGTGCGCATGCGGAAGAACCCATATGCGGATTATCAACCCGCAGCGCGAGGCCGAGACGTTCTGGATCCTCGGGAGCCCGGTCAACCGGGTGGACATCGAGGCGGGAGTCTTCCAGCCTGGCAACCTCGATCACGTCACCGGGGAGTACGAATCATTCATCACGCCGGGTGCATCCCCGGATGAAGTGGCACTCCACGTGACCATGGAGTGCCCTGACCCGGAAAAGGCAGATACCCGGAGTATCAGTGAGCGGTTTACTGAACATTTCCTGCAGGTTAAACGGGGTCTCGTCCCGATGTACGAAGAGAAGAAATTCACCCTGCATTTCGCGTTTGTTTCCGTTGCCGGGCTCGAACTGCAGAAGGTACGGGGCCGGCCGAAACGTCTGGTCGATCGGCGGCCACCGGCATAAGTAAGGCACCGCCCATGCATTTTTCGCGGATCTAAACCTGCCGGGTACCCGGTGCTAACCCATTCTGGCCGTAAGCCGGTTTGTTTCGGCCACAGCAACATCTGCACTCGATGCCCCGGCATCAGCCCCCACCTGCTTCCAGAGATCCGGGACGATGCCGAACGGGTAACCCCCGACGATGATCTTCACCGGTGCAGTTGCCGCATCTGCCCGCAGGGAGCGGATCAGGTACTGGAGGGCGGGAAGGCGGGATGGCATGGTTATGGACAGGGCTACGGCATCTGCCTTTCGGTCCCTGACCGCATCGATAATGGCTCTCACTGGTGTATTTGCCCCGATGAAGTACACGTTCCAGCCGTCCAGCTCGAAGAAGTCGGCTACCATACGCATCCCGATATCGTGGAGCTCCTCTCCGACGCAGGCAGCAACGATTGTCCTCCCATGGTGCGCCCTCCTGCCCTCCAAGGCGATCCGGTCGTGCATCTGGTCCATACGCCGGCGGACGAACGCGGAGACGTAGTGTTCATTGGCAACACTTGCACTGCCATCCTGCCAGCGCCGGCCGGTCTCCCGGAGGAGCGGCTGCAAAAGCGTGAGATAGATATCGCGGACAGGTGTACCTCTGGTAAGGGCGGTATCGATGATGGCTGTGGCACGGTCCGGGTCTGCCGCGAGGAGAGCACCGAGGAGCTCCTGTACTGCAGGAGAGAGTGGGATGGAATCACTGCATTCAGGAGATGATTTCAGGGCACGGGCAGTCTGTCGGATCCATTCTCCTGCCTGCTCCCGGTAATCTGCCGGCAGCTCACGTGGAAGGACATCTGCAAGGATCCCAAGACATGATAGGACAAATCCCTTCGGCAGGTGCCGGTGTGCTGAACGGGCTTCCTCCCGGCATACGTAATCGATGAGAAATGTCGGGCTTGCAGTAGCCAGCGATTCCTGGAGGCTCCCTGTCAGAGCAATGAACTCATCGCGGATCTCTCCGCGGCGCTCCGCGCTGAATGTCATCCAGATCCTGGCATGGGCACCGGCATACTTCTCCACCAGTTTTCCTGCGAGGTACTCATGGTCGAGACTGACCGGGCGATAGGGGAAAGATCCAGGGGTCATCCTTTGTTCTCCTGTTGCTAACAAAGGAATCCTGCTGAAGGGTTATGAGCTTTTGGTCGCTTGCAAAACCTCGTGCCGGCAGATCAAGGGGTTCAATCCTCAAAACTCACCGTGTTCCGGATACCTTTCTCAGGGCAAAGATTCAGAAAAAAAGGGTTGATCAGATCGGACGAAGTCACCGGTAGATCATCTCTTTGACGGGGTTGCCCGGCCCCGCCTTCCATATGCTCACCTTCACCCCGCACACCAATGCCGTATAAAACAGAGAAGAACAACCATGTTATCGGGAAAAAGTCAGTACCATGATCGTTATCGGGATTGACCCCGGGCTGGCCCGCGTGGGCTACGGGGTCATTGAAATTAAAAACCGGCAACCCACTCCTCTTTGTTATGGCTGCGTTGAATCCGGAAAGGATCAGCGCACATCCGAACGCCTGCTGAATATCTATAACGAAGTTTCCGCTCTCTTTCTGAAATACCCCCCGGCCCAGATCGCGATCGAGAAACTGTTCTTTACCAGAAACATCACCTCGGCCATGGGTGTCAGCGAAGCCCGGGGTGTCATTCTCCTCCTTGCAGAACAGCAGAAGATCCCGGTGATGGAATACACGCCGAACCAGGTGAAACAGGCGATCACCGGCTCAGGAAATGCCGACAAGCGCCAGATGCAGGAGATGGTTATGCGCCTCCTCCATCTTCCCGAACTCCCCCGTCCTGATGATGCGGCAGACGCCCTTTCGATTGCCTTATGTCATATCCATATCATGAGATAGTACAATGATCGCGCTCCTGTCCGGTGAACCGGTCCTTTCAGGTGACCGCTGGGTGGTCGTAGATGTGCACGGTGTCGGGTACCAGGTGCAGGTGACCCAGCCTGCCCTCCGGCAACTGACTGGCAGCCGTTCACCGGTGAAGCTCTTTACCCATATGGCAGTCCGCGAGGATGCTATCACGCTCTATGGCTTCCTGCACCAGAGCGAACTGGAGATGTTCCGGATCCTCATTGGCGTGTCCGGAATCGGCCCGCAGATCGCGATGAACCTCCTGTCCCAGATCGGGATCGAGGAGTTCGCCCTCGCTATCCTGAACGAGGATGAAAAGTCCCTGACCCGGATCGCCGGTATCGGTCCCAAGAGCGCCAAACGTCTGATCCTCGAGCTCCGCGACAAGATGAAGAAGATCAGCGAGACATTACCTCATGGAGAGAGCGGCACCGGGAGTATGGCAGTCCACGATGCGGTCAGTGCGCTGGTGTCTCTCGGGTTCGCAGAGAACGAGTCCCGGGATGCCGTCAGTGCTGCAGCCCGGGCTTCGGGCACAACCACCGTGCAGGTCCTGATCAAAGCGGCTCTGGCCCGGCTCAAGGAGCGGTAGCGGTGTCGGAGCGGATGATCTCACCAGCCTCCCTCACCGATGAGGGGGACGACCTCTCAATCCGGCCGGAACGGCTTGAGGAGTTCGTTGGCCAGGTGCAGGTCAGGGAGAGCCTGAAGATCGCGATTGCTGCGGCACAAAAACGCGGCGAACCGATCGACCACATACTCTTCTCCGGGCCGCCAGGGCTTGGTAAGACCACGCTCGCCCATATCATCGCCCGCGAGATGGGTGCGGAGATCCGCTCAACGACAGGCCCCGTGCTGGAGAAGCCCGGAGATATCGCAGCGCTCCTCACCCCGCTCAAACGCGGGGATATCCTCTTCATTGACGAGATCCACCGGATCAACCCGGTTGTTGAGGAGATACTGTACCCGGCGATGGAGGACTTTTTCATCGATGTGATGATCGGCGAGGGCCCGAGCGCCCGCTCCATCAAGCTGAACCTTGAACATTTCACCCTCATCGGGGCGACGACCAAGCAGGGGCTTCTCGGGGCTCCTTTCCGCGACCGTTTCGGGATTACCTGCCGCCTCGACCTCTATGCCCCTTCGGACCTGGTACGGATTGTGACCCGGAGCGCGGGAATCCTGAAGATCCCGATCACCCCGGATGGTGCGGAGGAGATCGCAAAGAGGAGCCGGGGGACTCCCCGTATTGTCAACAGGTTGTTGCGCAGGGTGCGGGACTACGCCACGGTCCGGGGGGACGGGACGGTTACGAAGGATATCGCCGGCGATGCCCTTGCCATGCTCCAGATCGATACCCTGGGTCTCGACGAACTGGACCGGCGTATTCTCGCTGTCATTGCCAACGATTTCGACGGGGGGCCTGTCGGGGCCAAGACGATTTCGATCTCGGTTGGCGAAGAGGTGCGGACGATCGAGGACGTGTATGAACCTTTTCTCATCCAGATCGGTTTCCTCAAGCGCACCCCGCAGGGCCGGGAAGTTACCCCGGCTGCAAAGAAACATCTCAATAATCCGCAGAAGACGCTGGAATAAGCAGCCAGGGATGAGCTCAATAAGGTGCCGATCGACCCGTAATTGCAGTGATGCCTTCAACAGCCGGGACAAAGCTGGTCTGTCGGACGAGAAGCAATCTCACGTCTCTGACGATCTGTTTCGAAACGTTTACACTTCAGCTCATAAATGGTGGCTGATGCCCTCATTATAATGAACCCTGCCTTCCCCCGCGGCAGATCACAGGGTTTCCTGCGGGGAACCAGCAGTAAAAAGGCTTGCCCCTCGCGTGCTTCGAAAGAGGCACTGATACGGGTGACCCTTGTAATTTTTTATTTTGAGGTTGAGGAAAAGATTCGTCCGGTCTACGCTACTTTCATGTTGCGAATCGGATTTTTTCCGTTTTTTAAAAAACGCGGATGTCGCCCTGTTTATCGCGAAACAACCGACCGCATCAGCGCCATCACGCCCGCCTTTTTCGGTTTCCGCGGCGATGGCAGCCCGAACCCGCCCATTCCCGGCGCGGGCTCATCGAACATCTCCATATTGAGCCGCTCGTTCAGTTCCTCAAAGATCCGCTTGTAAGCAACGCAGTGGGGATCTACCCCGTCGAGTGCTCCCCCAGAAGGTGCGATCGCGTTGTAGGGGCACCCTCCCCGGCAGTAGTTGATATGTGAGCAGTCCTTACACGCCGTATCCACGTACGCTGAGAATGCAGTCATGCGCTGGCCGGGAGGGGACTCCATGAGTTGTTCCATCGTCGGTTTGTCCCGGACGTGGCCCATCACCCATTCGGGCATGCCGACAAAGCGGTAACAGGGATAGATGCTCCCGTCGGGTCCGATGGCAAAGGTGTTTCCCATGCAGTTGACGAAGGTACATACGCTCCCCCGCCGGGTAAAGACACACCGGCATAGGTCGTTGATATTCATGACCTCCATAGTCCCGAGATTCTCAAGGGCTTTGTCGAGGAGGTACACGAGCAGATCNCCATATTCCGCCGGCTCCAGTGCCCACTCTTTCGGGTTTTCAGAGCGGAGCGATGGGAGGGCCGGGTGGAGCTTCATCACAAACCCCTGTTCTTTGAAGAAGCGGAAGATCTCCTCCCGGTGTTTCACCGACTTGTTGGTGAAGGTACAGATGAACCGTACCTGCAGGCCGACGTCCCGGGCGACCCCGTATCCTTTCATGGTTTTTTCAAAATAGCCCTCGCCCCGCTGGGAATCGGTAATGTCGATGGGTCCGTCGATGCTCGACCCGATGGGGACCCGGAATTCCGCGAGGACTTCGGCGATCTCCGGTGTCATCCTCCAGAGGTTGGTCTGCAAGGCGAAATCGGGTGTCAGTTCCTGTAGTTCACTGGTAAGCAGGGGCAGGGCCTGCCGGTAAAAATCCGCCCCTGCAAGGAGTGGCTCCCCTCCATGGAACGTGAAGGTTACCCGGTCGGAACGGAAATCTTTCAGCCAGGTGACAACTTCCTTCACCGTGTCCATGCCCATGACCGGCGACCCTTCCTCCGAGCTCCAGCAGTATTTGCACCGCCCGGGGCATCCCAGCGTTGGGATGAGCATGATATGGAAGGGATTCTTCATGCAGCATTTTTCCGTTCGGGAGGGTATATTTGTTTTCTTCTGTTCTGCCCATGTGCCTGAGCGGCAGGCTGGAAACGACCGTTTTCTTCTCCCCCCCAAAAAAAGAAGTGCCTTTTTCTGATGCCGTAACCGGCCTGGCTACCCCGTGATTACGTGCAGGAATGTGGCGAGGATCATCGGTGCACTCAGAAAAATGATGGTGATGCCGGCGGTTGCCATGACAAATGTCTTCACAAGATTATTCCGCATATGGTACGCGGCAAGGCCGATCAGCCCGAAGCCCACACCGCCGATGATTGCGGGCATCATAATGGCAGGATCCAGGAACAGGTTGAGATGGCGGATGAGGGAATTGAAGAGTGCGAACATGATGGCGTATAACACCAGCGGGACAAAGAAGCAATCGGTGATGGCCATGTACTGGAACCCGTCCAGCACAATAAAGACCGGTACGAGTATGGCAAAGATGATAGCGAGCCCCTGGATGAACCGCTCGATCGGCGGAATATCGACATTGCCCAGCATCAGGAACAGAAACCATGCGATCAAAAGCGACTGGAGAAAGACCACGGCAACCATGGCCAGGTCCATCTTCCCGAACGAAAGATCGGCATATCCCGCCCCGGAACGTTTCTGAACATGGGTTACAGTCATTACACTTCCTCCAAAAAAGGCCGGCAGCGGTGCATGGCGGTTGCCAGCCCCTTCCTTACTGCTACTTTTACCTCATACCGGTATATATTCTTTGACACTCAGTCGTAAGAAATGCCGAAGCCTCCTTCCGGCGTTCTTAACCCCACGCAAAACGGGTTTCATTGGCCCCCGGGTGGGATCATCCCGGCACGCCGTTCACGTAACCGTAAAAAAAGCTAGAGCATCTCTCTGTATCCATACCTTCGCTAGTCCGTATCGTGCGGGCAATCCGGCCTCATGGCCTGTCTGAACCGTTTCCAGACCGAATAATACCGGTTAGTTAGCCGGTCAGCTCCCAGGGGACCGGTATTTTCCCACGGGTACGAGGATCTCGAAACGGACCCCCCTGCCATAGATCCCGGTCTCCCTGATGGTAAGGCCGGTTATGGCGAGGATCTCCCTGCTTAAAAAGAGCCCAAGGCCGGTGTGTCTGCCGAAACCCTTCTCGAAGATACGCTCCTTGTCGGCAGGAGGGACCCCGCCCCCGTCATCTTCATAGGCGATGACAAGCGAATCTTCGGTACTGGGAACCTGGGAGATTGAGATTTGGCGGACATGCTCGCCATGGCGGCGGGAATTATCGGCAAGGTTCAAAAAGACCTTCTCCAGCATCGGATCAGCAAAGATCTCAACCGGGCCGACTTCGATCGAAATCCCGATCTCCTCGCCGGACATCCCGGACTGTAATGCCTCAAGGACTGTTGCGAGATTCTGCCACTGGGGTGCAAGCACGCCGATCATCTCGTAATTTTTCGTGAATTCGATCTGGCGGCTGATAGATTCGGCCGCCTCCTCCTCCCGCTCAATGAAATGCAGGAGTTCGGGGTCAGTAATTTTAGCTTTCGAGAGTTCGATAAACCCCATCAGGGAGATGAGCTGGTTCCTGATATCGTGGCGGGATATACCCGAGAGGAGACTCAGTTTTTTATTTGCCGTCTTGAGAGCCGCGTGCGAGATCCCGAGCTTGTCATTAAGATCCTGCAGCTCCTGGTTCTGCACGATGATCCGGGCATTGAAGCATTTCATCTGTTCCGCGATGGTACCGATAACGAAGGCCACGATACAGAACATGGCTGCCCTCAGTACCGTATCCGGCGAGAACGCGCCGGTGATAGCGTACGATATCACTAGATGAAGACCGCCAAAGAAAAGGGCTATCCAGATCGCTTTTCTCCCGTACCAGAGTCCGGCGAGGGCGATAACCAGATAATAGAAGTGGGTGTAGACGACCGATATCTGAAGGTAATAATGAACGACCAGTTCGAGGAAGAGGCCTGTCAGGATGAGCAGGATAAATGCTGAAGGTTTTGGCTCCTTAAGGGTCTTCCACCATGATTCCGGGATATCACATTGTTCCATACGGGCAGCTCCGTGATGGTATACGAATAGGGTTTGGGCAGCCGGAGTATATGGTTTCACCCTTGGGGAATCTGAAAAGATTAAATTCGNGGGTACGACGTGCATTACGGGAACCTTCGGTCCCTTGGCAATTGTTCCAATTTTTGACGGTCAGACGAAACCATAAATACCCGCGCGGTTGAGCAGTCAGGAGTAGGGCAATGGGGAACCAGCCATGACCGGTCGCGAGTACAAATTCTACAAAACGGATTTAGGTGATCTTCCTGTCCACGTCATCCATATGGATCTTATCTTCGATGTCTTTGATGACCATACCCGTGTAACTTCGGATCTGCACGCGGAATCCCGCGATCGTCCGCTTTCGGAGGTGGTCCTGAACGCGAAGGATCTTGAGATCCTGACCGTCAGCTGTCCAGACCGGACCTGTTCCCCTACGTATGATACTGCCGCCAGCACTCTGACTGTAATGTTCGGCGAGCCGGTTCCCCCGGCAACACGGTTTACCCTCCATACCGAGACCGTCTGCCGGCCGACAAACCATCTTCTGGAAGGGCTCTACTTCGATGAAACGCCGCCGGGAGCGCCCCCCCAGCAGATCACCCAGTGCCAGCAGTGGGGGTTCCAGCGTCTTGTCCCCTGCCTGGATGACATGACGGCAAAGTGCACGTACACCACAACGATCATCGCCGATGAACGCTATACGCACCTAATAACCAACGGGGATGTGTTTTCACCCCGGCAACCGGCCGGTCCCGGCCGGGTAACGATCACGTACAAGAACACCGTGACGCCGATGGCCCCGTACCTGTTCTTTCTCGGATGCGGGACGTATGCGACCTTCAGCCGCGAATGCGAGTACCCCGACGGGAAGAGATGGGCGCTCGAGCTGCTTGCTCTCCCGGGTTCCGATCCCGTTGTAGCTTCCCATGCGCTGGATATCCTGCACGATGCTGTTCTCTGGGTCCTCGTTTACACCGGCCCGGGCAGGTACGACGAGACGTCAGCCCGTGACCGCCTGTACCTCCTGATGCGGGGGCTGGAGCGGATTAAGGCCCGGAGCCCGCAGTCCCCCCAGCTTTCGGCGATCCGGTCGGAGCTCCAGGAGCTGGTCCGGACAATCACTCCTGGCTACGCGTATACCGGCTCGGTGTATCGCGAGATCGCGATGCAGAATTCGGATTTCGGGGGCATGGAAAACGTGGGGAATACGACGATCACCGCCAACAGGATCATGCCCTATCCAGCCATGACCGATTCCGCCTACGAGTATCTCGCACGGGTGAAGGTTCACGAGTTTTACCACAACCTCAACGGCTCGGAGGTGACCGGGTGGTCCCCGTTCGAGATCTGGCTGAACGAAGCCGTCACCGTTCACGTCGAGAACCAGTACCATGCATTCCATTTCGGGGAGGAGTACTCCCGCCTCCAGACCGTGCTCTCGCTTCTTGCACCCGGAAGCGGGACGCTTGACCTCGACAGCGGGGCAGCCTCTATGCCCATCGAACCTGACGGCTTCAATGACCCGAATGAACTCATCACCGCCATAACCTACATGAAAGCCCCGGAATTTGTGCGGATGATCGAGACGTTCATGGGCAGGGAGGCATTCGTAAAAGGGCTCGACCTTTACCACCGCAGGTACCGCCATGGCAATGCAACCCGCGAACAGTGGGTACAGGCTATGGAGGAGGTCGCGGGTGAGCCGTTTGCTCCCATGGCAGACGGGTGGCTCAAACAGACCGGGTTTCCCACACTCTCGGTGACTGCGGCTTCCAGTCCCGACCGGACGGTGACAACACTGCATATGAGGCAGAAAGGGGAAAGCTCGAAAAAACGCTGGATCTTCCCGGTGAGGATCGCGCTTGTCGACGAGTCGGGAAATGATCTCACAGAAGTCCTCCACCGGATGGAGAAGGATGAGGATATCGTTGAGCTCCGGTCCTCAGAACCCCCGGCATTCCTGTCCCTCAACCGTGGACATTCATTCTATGGCAGGGTCAGGTACGATGCCCCGCTCCGGGAACTTTATCTGCAGGCCGAGCGGGACAGCGATATCGTGAACCGCTGTATTGCGTTCATGACGATCATGGACCGGGAAAAACTTCGGATGCTCGATGACCCAGCCGCTCTCCCCGATCCTGTGTGCATCGACCTTTATTACCGCCTCCTGTCAGACCGGGACCTGATGATGCAGGCCGGCGCCCAGTTCCTGACGATAGCCGAATCGGTTCCCGACCCGCGCTATACGCACCGTTACCAGGCACTGTTTGATGTCCGGGAGAGGATCCTTCGGTCCATCGCGGTCCGGTATCAGGCAGAGCTGCAGGACCTTTACCAGTCCGCTCATGTCCCNGACCTTCGCCGGGATACGTTAAGCCTCGAACAGCTTGCCATCAAACGGCGACAGATAAAGAATACCGCGCTCGGTGTCCTTGCACGGCTCGATACTCTCGATATTCACCGGCTGGTGAAAGCCCAGTTTACGGACGAGGACGGTGCGACCGACAAGCTGGTTGCGTTCAGCCTCCTGATGGACAGTTCTGCACCCGATAAGGCTGCCCTGCTTGAAATGTATGAGAGGGAAGCAAAGGAAGACAAGGTTCTCTGGGAGAATTTTCTCTCGGTCATTGCAGCAAACAGCAGCCCAGAGGTGCTTGCGCTTATTGCCCGGGTCGGGGAGTCCCCTGCCTTCCGGATCGAGCAGGCCAATGACCAGCGGGCGCTCTATGGGAGGTTTGCCCTGAACCGGAAGGTATCCCTGCAGACCGAAAGCGGGAGGTCATTCCTGCAGGCCACTCTCCGGAAACTCGCCCCGATCAATGAGCACAGCACTGTAGCAATGCTCCGGGTCTTCGGGCCTCTGGATGCCATGGAAGATGGGGATCAGGTCCCCCTCACTGGAATTCTTGCCGGCCTCCTGTCTGAACTCGACCGAGAGAAGACCCCCAGCGTCTACAATACTGCCCGCCGCATCCTGGCAGGGGCCCCGCATGCGGTGAAGAAGTACGAGGAGACCGGGGGAAGGATCCCGGCGCTCCATTAAAGTCCCCGGGCAGGTACATTCCAGAAACCGGCGATCCTGGTTCGGTACGGTTATGGCGTGAGAAACCGAGCCAGGCAGGTTGCAATTAAAAAAGACCGGGCGGTTCACTGGTCCGGATCGTTTCCGGGCTTGTCGATGGGAGGGGATGACTCAGGTAGTTTTTTTCCTCATGCCGTACCACACCCCTCCGGCAAGGAGTCCGGCACTCCCGATTATCCAGGATGCCGGGGTGAGGAATACGACCAGCCCTGCACAACTCAGGGCTCCCAGGGCCGGCACCCATGCAGGGTAGAGTCGATGGTCCCGGGGCAGCCGCAGTGCGGCAAGATTGGCAATCAGGTAGTAGAGCAGCATGGCAAAGGTACTGATGGAGACGACCAACGCAAGGTCTGCGAGAAGGAGGGCAGCGATCATACCGGCGCCGGTTATCGCGATCGCGTAATAGGGCGTGCCGAACCGGGGATGGATCCGGTTGAAGATCCGGGGAATATCCCGGTTGCGCGCCATGGAGAATACGATCCGGGAGATCCCCAGGATGGTGGTGAGGAGAACGCTCGCCGTTGCGATCAGAGCCCCGAGTGAGACGATCAGGACCGCGTCAGGACTGGCAGTAACCCCGGTGGCATCTGCAAGGGGCGAGCCCGAGCGGGCAAGTGCAGGTGCACCGGCAAGGCCGACCGCAACGATACTGACGATCAGGTACAGGACGGTTGAGATCCCGAGTGCGAGATAGATCGACCGCGGGATGGTTTTTTCCGGGTCTTTCACTTCCTCGGCCATGATAGTGACGCGGGCAAAACCCGTGTAGGCAAAGAAAATGAGGGCTGCCCCGCCGAGGATTCCTGCGGATCCCGCAGGGGCGAACGGGGTGAAGTTCCCTGGCTTAACAAATCCCGCCCCGAATGCCACGAAGAAAATGAGGATCAGGACTTTGAGCGAGACAAGGAGGTTATTGAAGACGACTGAATCCCTGATGCCAAGATAATTAATCGCAATAAAGACCAGGCAGATGACAGCGGCCATCAGGGTCACCGGCACAGCAGGGAAGATCGTGGCGAAATAATGGGCAAACCCGAGCGATACCGCTGCTCCCACGAAGATGTTGGAAAATATCCAGATCCAGCCGGCGAGGAACCCGGCAAACGGGGAGATGAGGTCCCGGGCATAGGCATAGGTCCCGCCTTCCTCCGGAAGGTAGGCGCCCAGTTCGGCCACGCTCATCGCCGAGAAGATGGCAATCAGCCCCGCGATGAGGACGGAAAGGATCATGGCCGGGCCGGCCGCGCCTGCAACGATGCCAGTCACGATGAAGATTCCCGATCCGATGATCGCCCCGATGCCGAGTGCTGTTGCCCCGAAGAGACCGATCTCACGTTTCAGGGCAGGAGTTCCCGCTGGTGCCATGAGTATCCCGGCTGCCTGCTGATTATTAACGGTACGGATGTTTCTCACGGGATGAAACACCCACCCCCCCTTCGCTGGTCATGATTCCCGGATAAAAGCCCGGAGCCTGCTCTGCCGGCTCACTACGGGAATTCCGGCACCAGGGATTCACCGGGGTGCGTGATGGCGACAGCAAGGGACCTGACAGCCAGCATGAAATCCGAACCCCCCTGGAGAAGCGGGCTGACCTCGGGTTCGGCAGTTGTCACCCCCTCGTCATACGAGATCAGCATTACACGGGAAAATGCATCGAGAACCCCCGCCCGCCCGCGGGTCTTATGCAGGTCCGCCGGGGTCCCGGCACGGTTCACGACAAGGATAACGTGACCTATGCCCAGCTGCCGTGCAAGAGCTGCCGACTCCCGTGCCACTGCAAGGGCATTGTAGGAAGGATCCGCGACCACGACCGCACAGGAAAAGCCATCGGCCACTGCTCTCCCGAAATGCTCAAGGCCCGCCGGCGTGTCCAGGAGGATCACGTCGTCGCTGAGGAGCGGCATATGCCGCAGGATGGCCGAGAGAAGGGTATACTCGGGGCAGAGGCAGCCGGCACCGGCCCTGCGGACTCCGCCCATCACGAGGAGGCGCAAGTTGTCTGCAACGGCGACCGAGAAACGATCCACGACATCGGTTACGTCCGGGTTGAGCGTGAGCAGCCCCCCCGGTGACAGGTCCGGGCCGGCTCCCGTTTTTTCCCGCAGGTAGTCTTTGCATTCAGAAACCGGCACGATCTGCTCTGCCACCCGTGGGGGGATGCCCAGGGTCACCGCAAGGTTCTGCTGGGGATCGCCATCGATGGCAAGCACCCGGAATCCCTGCTGCGCAAACAGGTGCGCAAGGAGGGCCGTGATGGTGGTCTTGCCGACTCCGCCTTTCCCGGTGATAACGATCCGAACTCCCTCCCGGTGAAGGGAGGGGACACGCCTGTCACCGGCTACCGGTGCCCCGTTCGGTTCCCTGTCAGGGTTCATATCCCGAGGTCAGTCCGCTTTCGTTCGATATGGTCTGAAATGAGTACCGCTGCTTTTGCCGGGTCGGGTTCTACGGCGAAACTCGCGTTCACAACCCCTTTCAGCCCCTCGGTAAGGAGTGAAATGGTGGGCGGGCTCCCCGTAATGTGGGGCATGACGCCAAGGACCGTGTAGACCCCGGAGGCCACGAAGTATGCCCCGATGGAAACCGCCTTCTGCGAGTACCATTCGGGAGCCGCACCGGCGATGGGCAGTTTGTGGATGGGCACATTGAGGGCGTTTGCCAGTTCCGCCGCGAGCACAAGGATGCGGGAGTTGTCCACGCAGGAACCCATGTGGAGTACCGGCGGGATTTTGAGCGATTCGCAGACTGCCCTGAGGTCATCCCCGGCAAGTGCTGCGGCTTCGGGACGGAGCAGGCCGGCCTTTCCCGAGGCAATGGACGCGCATCCCGTCTCGACGCAGAGGATGTTCCGTTTGATCAGTTCCTTTGCGAGCATCACGTGCCCGTAATCGTGCTTCACGTGCGGGTTGTTACAGCCAACGATCCCGACCGCCCCCCGGATCTTACCGGCTGCGATCAGGTCGATAAGGGGTTTGAAGGAGCCGCCAAGGGCGTTTTTGATGGCCTCGTTGGAGAACCCTGCCATGACCGGGACGGGTTCTCCCGGGATCAGGACACGCTGCGGGTTGCGGTTTTTGAAGTTCTCCACAGCCATGCGCACGATCGCTTTAGCCGTGAGATACGCGTTCTCGGCATGGAAGTCGAAGAAATAGGAGCCCGGGATCGTGGCTTTCGCACTCGTTGAGATGATCTTCGTATGGTAGCAGCTTGCCGTCCTGGGAAGGGAAGGGAAGATGCACTGGTAGTCGACGACCATTGCCTCGAGGGCTCCGGTGGCGATGATCAGCTCCTGGTTGAGGTGGTTGCCGGTCATCGGGATACCCTTCCGCATGAGCAGTTCGTTGCCGGTACAGCACATCCCGACAAGGTTGATCCCGTTCGCCCCGGATTTCCGGGCGAGCGCAACCAGCTCGGGATCCGCGGTAGCCTTTACGATCACTTCCGAGAGCATCGGGTTGTGGCCGTGCACCGAGATATTCACCTGATCCGCTTTCAGGACGGCAAGGTTCATCTTCGAGTGATTGATCGACGGTGTGCCGAACAGGACATCCGAGATCTCGGTGCCGATCATCGACCCGCCCCAGCCGTCCGAGAGTGAGGTGCGCAGCCCCTGCAGGAGGATGTTGACATAGTCTGCGCCGACGCCCATCTGGACGCGGTGCATTGAATCCACCACCTCGCGGTCGATCCCCCGGGGAGTGATCCCGCTCTTCTCCCACATCTCCCGCGTGGCTTTGGGGGCACGGTTGAGGAACGTAAGCGTATTCTTCCGCATGCCATATTCGTCCATCATAGCGCCACCGAGTTCCGCGGCAAGTTGTTCAGGTTTCTTCCCCTCTGACTTTATGCCAAATTCCGCGCAGATTTTTTTGAGTTTTTCCGGGTCAGCGATGGCATAGTCTCGGGTCTTTCCCGTCCCGTAAAGATAGAGCGTCTCGGCAATGTCGCGGCCATGGTCCGAATGAGCTGCCGCTCCGGTGGCGATCATGTCCAGCAGGTTCCGGGAGACCATCAGGTCGGCGTCNGCCCCGCAGACACCGCGGATGCGGTGGGGCGGGATGACCCTGCAGGGCCCCATGGTACAGCGTGCACACGAGGTACCTGCAAGACAGTATTTGCAGGACGGCTGCTGCATCTCATACCGGTCCCAGACCGTCTCGATGCCCTCCCGCATCATCAGGTCGAGGACCGGTTTTGCGTTCTCATCGGTAGTTCGCTCGTTCTTTTTCTGCTCGATGAGGGCCGGGTTCATGAGCGACATCTTCGCCCTGTCGAGCTCGCAGACATCGAGCTTCTCCCGGACCAGTTGGGGTTTTGGTTCTTCAGCCATTCCACTTGCACCATCCTTTTGGTAAGCGTGTAATCGATCAAAGATCTATATATGCACTTTCGGTAGTACCAATTTTTGAAACACGTATCCGGCTGTAATGTCCTGCCTCCGGTCCTGCACAACACACCTCAAGCAAACCTTATCATCTTCCGGCAAGAGTGTAGATCTATCATGGTCACCAGAGAGACATTCCATGGCGTGCCGGGCATCCTGCGCCCGTTCAAAGAGTTTGTCGTGTCAAAGGGACTGAAAAAAGACGACCAGATCGTCTATTACGGGGTGCCCGGGACCTGTACTCCCTTCATTGAACTGCTTGCGTTCTCTCTCCGTTCCCTGGAGCCGGACCAGGTCTTCGTCCCCCTCGTCGACGAGCTGAAAGCCCACCGGATTAAGGATGTTCCGGATATCGGGATGCAGGCCCGGGTTGCCTCGGTCACCCTGAACCCCCGGATGATCGTCATCATGGGCGGCCTCTCCATGCCGAATGTGCCTGTGAAGGCAGAACAGGTAAAATCCGTCATTGACAAGCATGCCGGTGCAGCAGTCATCGGGGTCTGTTTCATGCATATGTTCGAGAAGGTTGGGTGGCTGAATGTCCTCTTGTTCGACTGCCTGATCGATGCGAATATCGATCCGGTAGAGGTCACGAAAAAAGAGTAAGAATCCGGTTCGCCGATCAACCCGGGGTGCGGCACCCGGGTCAGGATGGATGCGAGTGGATCCAGGATCAAAAAAGATTCCGATCGTTACCGTTGAGTCAGGAGAAATTCCTTAACAATCCCTTCCGGTTAATATTGCATTTTTTTTGACATGACCTTTCCTTTATAACCTGCACCGGTACAGGGACATCTGGTAATCATCATGGATGGATATGCAGGAAAGATGGTCTATGCCGATCTCTCGGCAGGGAAGGTTACGATCAAGCCCACACCCCAGGAACTCAAAAAGCAGTTCATCGGCGGGCGGGGATTTGGTATCCGTCTTCTGACAGACATGGTCGATCCGAAGATCGATCCGCTTGGAGACAAGAATGTCCTCATCTATGCAGCCGGGCCCCTGACCGGCACTGGTATCCCGTTGGGGAGCCGGTATGAGGTTTCGACCATATCTCCGCTGACAGGGACTGCCATGAGCGCCAACAGCGGCGGGGTCTTTGGCTGGAAGATGAAGAAGGCAGGGTTCGATGCAGTCATCGTAAGCGGCAAGTCGAAAAAACCCGTGTACCTTTTCCTGGATAATGGAAAGGCAGAACTCAGGGATGCCACTTCTCTCTGGGGCAAGACCACCGGACAGACGACCGATGCGATCTTGGATGAACTCAACGATAAGAGCGTCCGGGTCTCCTGCATCGGGCCTGCTGGGGAAAAACTCGTCCTCTTTGCCTGCATTATCAACGAAAAGGCCCGGGCTGCAGGCCGCGGTGGTGTCGGGGCCGTCATGGGCTCGAAGAACTTGAAGGCGATTGCAGCCCGGGGAGATCTGCCCATCAAGGCAGCGGATGAAGAAAAGCTCAACGTGGTCAAGGACCGGGTGCGTAAGAAGATCGAGGAGAACGGGATCGAGAAGGCGCTTCACAACTACGGTACGGCAGTTCTCGTCAACATCATCAACGAGAACTACGTCCTGCCGACCCGGAACTTCCAGACGGCCCACTTCCCGAACGCCGAGAATGTGTCCGGCGAAACAATAGCAAAAACGATCCTCAAGAAGCCCAAGGGATGTTATGCCTGTATTGTGCAGTGTGGCCGGGTCCACGAATTCGACGGGGAGTTCGGGGAAGGCCCGGAGTACGAACCGGACTGGGCGTTCGGGCCGGACTGCGGGATCGACGATCTCAAGGCGGTTGTCAGGGCAAACAACATCTGCAACGAGTATGGGCTTGACGCCATCTCGGCACCGGCAACCATTGCCTGCCTGATGGAGATGGCCGAAAAGGGATACGTGAAGCACTCGATCCGTTTCGGCGATGCAAACGGTATGCTGAAACTGATGGACCAGATTGCAAAGCGCGAAGGTATTGGCGACGAACTTGCCGAGGGATCCTTCCGCTTCGCTACGAAATACGGCCATCCCGAGCTCTCCATGAGCTCCAAGAAGCAGGAACTGCCTGCGTACGATCCCCGGGGGATTCAGGGGTACGGACTTGCTACGGCGACCTCGGTCCGCGGGGGCGACCATGTGTACGGCTACATGATCTCTCCGGAAGTACTCGGGTCTCCCGAGAAGCTGGACCCGTTCGTGACGACCGGAAAACCCCAGTGGGTCAAGACCTTCCAGGACCTGACCGCTGCCATCGATGCGTCAGGTATGTGCCTCTTCACGTCATTTGCGCTCGGTGCCGGGGACTATGCCGATCTTCTCACCGCAACGACCGGCATGAAGATCGACACCGCCGAACTCCTGAAGGTCGGCGAACGGATCTGGAACCTCCAGAAACTCTACAATATCAGGCGGGGGTTCGGCCGCAAAGATGATACACTCCCGGCTCGGCTCCTGAACGAGCCGCTGAAAGAAGGTGCGCCGGCCGGGCAGGTCTGGCGGCGGGATGAGATGCTCGACGAGTATTATTCTGTCCGTGGCTGGGACAAGGAAGGGACGCCGACACAAGAGAAACAGAAAGAACTGGGACTCCTGTGAGCCTTACCAACGCTCCNACAGGATCATATGGGTGAATCCCTGAGGCCACGCGTTGCCGGCAGGGCAGAAAAGCATTGAGAATGATGTAGAGCATTTAACGGTACTTCGGATTCCCTCTCTGGTATACCCGCCCTAGGGAGGAAAGCTCTTTTTTTTCGGGGACAATGGTATTATGACCTTTAGGAGAAGAACGTACAAAAAGGAAACCACGACATGGATTTTCCGGGGTACCATTCAGAAAAAAAAGAATTATGGAGAATACCCTTCCTCATTGGCTTTGCCACCATTATCGTCCTGGTAGTAAACGCTTGGGGCTTGGCCGAGGGAATTACGACGGTGCTACCCCACCTGTTTTATGTCCCGATCATTCTTTGTGCCTATTACTATCCCCGAAAGGGAATCGTGTACGCAATTGCCCTATCGGTTCTTTATCTCGGGATGGTTATGGTCTTCTCACGGAGCGATGAGATCCTGCCGGCCCTGGCCCGGATCCTTGTTTTTGTCCTGATCGCCGGTGTCGTTTCATTCCTGACCCGGCGGATGCGGGAGAGTGAAGCTCTGTTCAGAGGGGTGGCGGAAAGAAGTTCCGATATCATAGTACTCACGGATCTTGCGGGACGGGCAACGTATGTGTCCCCGTCGGTCCGGAAAATCCTTGGCTATGATCCGGCTGAACTCACCCGGAGGAGCTATGAACATTTTATCCACCCCGATGATCACCGACTGCTGCAGGAAGTTATCCCGCAAAGCATGGCCGGCAGGACGGAAAAAGAAGTCACGGTCAGGTTCAGGAAAAAAGACGGGGGCTTTGCCGTCATTGAATTTTTTGGAACTCCCATTATCCAGGAGGGTCAGGTTACCGGGACACAGGTTATCGGGAGAGACAGTACCGATCGCATGCGCGTGGAGAGTGAACTGCGGGACACCAGCCGGCGGCTGGGGGATATCATCGATTTTTTCCCCGATCCTACGATGGCCATCGATAAGGACGGGAACGTGGTCGCGTGGAACAAGTCCATGGAAGAATTGACCGAGATTACCCCCGGCTCCATCCTGGGCAGGGGGAACTATTCGTACGCCACATGGTTCTATGGGACACCCCGCCCGATGCTGATCGATCTGGTCCTCCATGGGGACCTGGACGCGATCGACAAAAAGTACCCGAAAAACCGCCGGGACGGAAATACTATCCGCGCCGGGGCTGATACGGTCAGACCCGATGGCACCCGGATCCAGTTCTGGGTGACCGCCACTCCCCTGTTCGACCAGAACGGGGAAACCGTCGGCGCCATCGAGACGCTCCGCGATGTCACCCGCCAGAAGAAGACCGCCCGGGCAATGCGGGAATCGAAAGACTACCTGGATGCGATCCTCAATACGATCTCCGACCCGGTCTTTGTCAAGGACAGGAAGCACTGTTTTGTGGTGCTGAACGAAGGGTTCTGCCGCTTCAGCGGACATACCCGGGAAAATCTTCTCGGAAAATCCGATTATGACTTTTTCCCCAAAGACGAGGCTGACATTTACTGGGAGAAAGATGAGGAGGTTTTCCGTACCCGGGCAACGAACGAGAACGAGGAAAGCCTGACCGATGCGGGCGGGAACCGCCATACGATCGTCACCAAAAAGTCCCTATACCGGAACGAAGCGGGCGAGGAGTTTATCGTGGGAATCATCCGGGATATCACCGAGCGGAAGCGGACCGAGACCGCGCTTCATGANGCCCTCCGCAAGCTGAACATGCTCTCCTCCATCACCCGCCACGACATCCTCAACCAGGTNACTGCGCTCCAGGCTTATCTCGAGTTGTCAAAAACGGATGTCAGCGATCCGGAACTCCTGGGGTACCTGGGAAAAGAAGAGGAGATCATTGGGTGGATTGCACGACAGATCGAGTTCACGCGGTATTACCAGGATGTCGGGGTGCAGGCACCCGAATGGAAGGATTTTGCAATGCTGATCGGGATCGCATCACGGCAGCTGGACCTCTCCGGCATCATGNTGGAAAATTCGGTCTCCGGCATAGAAATTTTTGCCGACCCCTTGATTGAGAAGGTATTCTACAACCTCATGGAAAACTCCCTGCGTCACGGGGGCTCCGTAACGTCGGCAGGATTCTCAGCAGAAGAAGCAGGCAGCAGCCTCATCCTCACTTACCGTGATAACGGTAGTGGGATTTCAGAAGAGGATAAGAAAAAACTGTTCCGGAANGGGTTTGGCAAACATACCGGTCTCGGTCTGTTCCTCTCGCGGGAGATTCTTTCCATCACCGGTATTACGATTTCCGAGAACGGCATACCGGGAAAGGGGGTCCGCTTCGAGATAACCGTTCCCAACGGCGCGTACCGCTTCATTCAACCGTAACCGGAAAAAAAAGTTTTGACGTGCCTCCGGGATCACCCGCCATCCCGGTGATGATCCCTCCTCCAAGGTGACAATGAAGCAGCGATCCTATCTGTATCATTACCCTGGAAGAAAAAGCGAATAATCCTGAGGGGAATAAGTCAGAATTCCGGAAAAACCGCGAACCGGGATTTACTGGAACGCAAGATAGAGGAAATAGACCCCGATGAGCACAATCACAACCCCGATAATTTTGTCGAATACTTCGCCACTCACCCGCGCCTTGTCCTTGATCTGTTTCCCGAGCGCTCCGCCCAGCGAGCTGATGACGATGAGCGGAATCGACAGGCCGACCGCATAGATCAGCATCGTGACAACTCCCTGGAACGCGGTCTGGGAGAGCGCAATGTACGTCAGGACGATAAGAAGCATTGGTGCCCCTCTCCCAACTGTGATCGCACCGAATGACAGTCCCAGCAGGAATGCCCCGGTTATCGTGTAGGACATGGGCACTTTGAAAAAATTGAAGATGCTCCGTATCGGCGGCTTATAGAGCTGGAGNAGCTGTAACCCCATCAGGATCATAAGGAGTCCGCCGATCCCCCATGCGATCGTATCGTTGAGGAATAACAGGTATTTCCCGATGAATCCGGCAATCAGTCCGAGCGGGAGAAGGACAAGGACAGTACCGACGCAGAACGATATCGTCAGCTTGAGAATATTTGGCAGCGACAGGTTCGTCTTTCCGCTCNTCAGGTACCCGATCAGGCCCAGGCACAGGACGCTGTTGCAGGGGCAGATCCCGGCGATAAGGCCGAAGACAAAGATACCGAGAATGGACGGATCGAATGTTGCCATTCCAGTAACCATTCGCTGCAAAGGGAAAAAGGATTTGGAAATGGCAATGGATTCGTCAGACAAGGAACTATGGCGGGTGCCTTAAATTGTCGCCAGTCGATTGCTTCGCAACCTGCTTTCTTCTTACAGCAGCTTCGTTTCCTCGGTCGGTTTTGGCACCTTGACCACGAGCACCCGGAAGACCCCGCTGCTCTCATTGGACCACTTGTGAGGGATCCGGGCCGGGCTTTCGACCAGCATATCTTTCCCGACCGACTTCTTCTCATTCCCGACCTCGACGACCCCGGTCCCTTCGAGCACGTAGAAGAAGACATCGACCGGCGTGATGTGCTTCTTCAGCGCCTCACCGGGCTGGAGTGTTATCACGACCGCCATTGCGTGNGGTGAATCATAGACCTTCCGGGCATCGACATGGTGCGGGTTCGGACCGGATACTACCGTTGAAACATCAGTGATCTTCATCGTGTTTTTCTCTCCCTTCGAAAATCGGTTCTCACCTGACAAGTGTATCTGCACAAGTACCTGTTATTCATTGCTTCTGACTTTGTGCCTGAAATTTCCTGAAACGGGATTCGCCGGATTTGGACAGGCAGGGCCTGTGCATCTCCCCTTGTTCCCCGGCAGTGCGGCATCGCGCACTTCTTTTTGCCGTACAAGATACCTGCACTTCGGGGGATCGGAAGGATGTGTTCCTTCCGTCTTTTCGATCCTGGCGACAATGTACGGGAGCTTGCCGAATGACCCGAACTCAAGGCGTCGCAGGAAACCTGAAACGGTATTGCACTGGTAACGGGTCAGGTTGAAGCGGTCGCGGAGCTCCTGGACCGTGATCCAGCGCTCAATAGCGCCCTGCTCCTCCATGAACTGCTCCAGCAGTTCCGGCATCCCCTGATATTTTCTCATCGGTACCTGAAATCCTGTGGCTGGCCGGATGATGGCTGGAATTATTTCTGTTCAGCCTCGATCTGCGCTATGAGGTTCTCCATGACCTTCTCCACCGCTTTCCCGGCGGGGGAATCGGCATGGCGGAGAATATAGGGTCTGCCTTCGTCGCCTGCCCTGACCATCGCCGGGTCAAGGGGGATTGCCCCGAGATACGGGACGCCGAGGTCCTCTGCCGCCTTCTTTCCGCCTCCCTCGCCAAAGAGGCTGATATCTTTCCCGCAGTGGGGACAGGCCATCCCGCTCATGTTCTCGATGATGCCAAGGACCGGCAGATCGAGTTGTTCTATGAACTTTGCCGCCTTGATCGCGTCCATGACCGCTACGTCCTGCGGCGTGGTCACGATAACGGCTCCCCGCACGTTGGGGGCCAGCTGGGCGATCGTCAGCGCCTCATCGCCCGTTCCCGGCGGGAGGTCAACGACGAGATAATCGAGCGCACCCCAGTTTACATCCGTCAGGAACTGCCGGATGGCGCCCATCTTCATCGGGCCCCGCCAGATCACCGGTGTGCTGGTATCGGGCAGCAGGAACGCCATCGAGATGACCGAGAGGTTGCCGGTCACATGAACGGGCTCAATCACGTTTGCCAGGACCGCAGGGCGCTGGTCTTCGATCCCCAGCATCTTGGGGATATTGGGCCCATGGAAGTCAAGGTCGAGAAGACCGGTGTTCTTACCTTTGGAGGCGAGAGTGGTTGCAAGGTTTACCGAGACGGTGGACTTGCCGACCCCGCCTTTCCCGCTCAGGACGAGGATGACGTGTTTCACATCAATCGTTGCTTTCGGGGGCAGCCCTTTTTGAGGGTTGTGCGGTTGCGCGGATGCACAGCTGCTGCAGGTTTCATCGGGTGCCGATTTTTCTGATGAATTGTGTACTTTCATGGTAGCGTAATCATTTATGCCGGTGACGGGATCATGCAGTGGGCTTTTTGTCAGTTCTCTCTTCCTCGGTAACCTGTGCAAGAATCACGGCAGTCGGCCCGATATCGATGATTTTGCCGCCCCGCATCAGGGCAAGACGGTCGCAGATGTCCCGGACAAAGTCCATATCATGGGAGACCACGATGAACGTCTCCTCCATCTCGTCGCGGGCGTGCAGGATCGAGTGCTTCACGTCCTGCTTGGTGATCGGGTCCATCGTGCCGGTCGGTTCATCGAGGATCACGAGAAGCGGCTCCCGGATAAGGACCTGGGCAAGGGCAACGCGGTGCCGCTCACCATTGGAGAGCTCGCCAGGGTACCGCTTCAGGATCGCCCGGGCCTTTTCTTCGGAGAACCCGGCCATCTGAAGCGTGATTACTGCTTTTCGCATCGCGAGCTCTTTTGGAAACTCGAGCCCGATCGCGTCAGTGAGGTTATCAAGGATCGTCCGGTGAGGGTACAGATCATATTCCTGGTGCAGGAGACCGATGTACTCCTTTGCCCTTCCCCGCTGGTCGATGCCGGGTTTCGTCATATCCACCCAGGTGTCGCCGATCAGGACGTTCATCTCGCCGCCGGTGGGCTCGATGATCCCCGAGATGATATGGGAGAGGGTCGTCTTACCGGCCCCGCTCCTGCCGATGATCCCGAAGATCTCTTTCCTGCGGACATCGAACGTGACCGCGTTGACGGCTTTCACCAACCCCCGGTCAGCCGAGATGTACCGCTTAGTCACATCCCGGGCAGAAAGGATCTTTCCCCCCGGCTCCATGGATACCGTTTCCTCGATCTCATGGTAGTCTTTTGCAAACGACCGGATCACGCTCTTCGGGGACCCCATTGCAGCGATCTCGCCATCGACCAGCAGGATGGCACGGTGTGCCATATCCTCGATTACCTGGGAGAAGTGGGACGTGACAACCATGCCCATCGAATTTTTCTTTGCCGCTTCAGCAAGCATCCCGTGGACCAGTCCTGCAGTCTCCGGGTCAAGCGTGCCGGTCGGTTCATCGGCAAGGAGCAGTGCCGGGTTCTTTGCGAGCTGCCGGGCAAGCACTACGCGCTGTTTCTCGCCGCCGGAAAGGTCGCGGGCGATATGCATCATCCGGTGGGACAGCCTCACCTGGTCGATCAGGTCAGCCGCACGGTCTATGGCAAGCTCCTGCGGATAGCGGATATCGTCGAGAGCATGGAGCACGTTCTCGATCACCCGGTCATCACCGTATAGCGCGAACGAGCGCTGGAACATGATCGCCGTCCGGTTCATGACCCGGGATTTCATGCCGTCCGTCTTCTCTCCCCAGAGGTCGACATCCACGGCAACGAGGCTTCCCCCGCATTCCGGGCATTTCTTACCGGTCCTGCTCCGGACATCCATGAAACTGCAGCGGTCACAGGCCGCCATATGGTAGATGATCGAGCCGCTCGTCGGGGGCTGTTCCACTCCGCGGAGCAGGTGCATCAGTACGCTTTTACCTGCCCCGCTCCGCCCGATGACCCCGATGATCTCCCCTTCCGGGATCTCGAACGATATCCTGTTCAGGACACGGGAACCGTCGTAGTCCATGCAGAGGTCCTTTACGCTGATGAATGGNTGTGGCATGTCGTAATCACTCCCCGTCAATAGCGCGTTTCTCCTCGTTCAGAGTCCTGAACCTCGGGGACGGTTTGCTCCGGCAGCCCCCGTCACCTGTCTTGCAGGGTCCGCGTCCCCTGCGGATAACCCGTCCCCGCTTCAGTGGCCCGGTCCCATCGTACTGTGGCATCTTCCCCATGCTCCGATTTTTCTGTATAACAATAATTACACATATGCGCATAAAGATTTAAGCATAGTGAATCAAGAGAAAAGGTACGCGGGAACCTGCCCGTTTGTGTATCTCCCGGGACTCTCCAGGTCCTGGCACCTCCGGGCAGAGCTCTTCCGCCAGGTTTTCAATCCGGACCAGTACCGCCGTCTCCAAAAAATCTTATTTGGGACACTTCGGGCAGCGCCCTTCTGCCGCTTTCTGGCAGCCACTCATCTGGATTCCTTTCCCGTTGACCAGGGCATCGGCGATCTTGCGTCGTGCTTCGTGCAGGTCCCGCCACGCGGTCTTGCGGGAGACCCCGAGTCTCTCGGCAGCTTCTTCCTGTTCGAGCCCTTCGAGATCGATCAGCCGGATCAGCTCGATCTCTTCAGGCTGGAGCGAGATGCCTTCGCCCTCTTCCTCCGGGCAGCAGCAGGGTTTATAGCACCGGGATTCCGATGCTTCGTTGATGATCCGCCGCATGCGGGGTCTTCCCCGGCGGGGGCATCCGGCTGATCCCTGTTTTTCTTCTGCTGCCAATTGCGTATTCCTCTACTAATTGTGTATTCGGTCAACTATAACAGGTTTACCGGGTCCGGTGGCCGGACTCCCTGCCAAAAGGAATGTCGCATTTTTTTCGCTCCATCCTTTTTTGGACAAAATATCTGTGGACGGTCCGGCATGGCTGGAAAACATCTCTGACTTTTTCAATTTTTACGACTTCATAGGAACAGCGATAGAAAGGAGTATGGTAAATCCTGCCAAGAAAGCCGGAGATTTCCCGTGATGATGAGTTCCTGAGATTGAAGTATCTTCGGAACTCCTGTACNGTGATCCAATGTTCCTGCCAGCCGTTCAACTCCATGTACTGCTCCAGCAGGTCGAGAATTTCCGGGTGGCTGGTCAGCACACTCACCGTCNTAAAAAAAAAGATCAGTGGCAGCGCGGCCCGTGGCCGCACCGGTGCTGGTGAGCGGCCTGCTCATCGCTGGTTGCGCAGCAGCAGGATTCGGTGTTCTTCTTCTCGGACGTGCAGGTTTCGCGGTGACTGGGACTACCCGGGCGGTGACGGTGCTGCTCGCCGCAGGCGCAGGTGTGCATCGGGAAATCATCGGTTTCGTTGTCTTGTGCTGGTTGAGTTGGTTCTGGCATTGTGTCACCATGCGTACGGGAATCGTACGTTAATTACTCATATGCGCATAAATGGTTAAAACCTTGTTATCCGGGCATAGGCAAAAATTCATGAAAAACCGGCCACACCAGGATATCCCAATCCTCCTTGATGCAGGTAAACTAGGGAAGGGAAATTTCGGGTTTTNCAGTAAGTAAGATTCATTATGATACTCATCTATTCTTCATTATGCCATCACAGAAAAGTTGTCCGACAAAATTCGGGAGTGCGGTTAATACCGGGGTATTGCTGCATCGAAATTCCTGTTGCGGGAAAGATTGTGAATGGTTTTTTGATAATCATTGGGTGATACACGTGATTGCAAAAGAACTTTGTACTCTTAAAAAAGAGGACAATGAAAGGTATGGTGCCGGATATTCTTTTTT
>JGI20214J51650_10000210_pt1 | contig 36832 bp, 27 predicted proteins | sample WetSurMetagenome_FD_51650 | JGI IMG/M metagenome (IMG submission 51650)
CTTATGCGCTGCGCAGCACTTTCGATCGGACCCAGCATTGTAATATATGGATTTGCTGCTGTCTGAAGGATAGCCAGTCCGGTACCCATTATAAACAAACCTGAAAGAAAAAGGGAATAGGTCCTTGTCAATGCCGCAGGAATGAAAAAGAGAGCTCCGCCTGCCATGATCAGAAGTCCTAACATCATACCCATTTTCAGTCCCGTCCTTTTCAACAGCCAGGAAGAGGGTATCGCCATTATAACATAAGCAACATAAAATGAAAAAGCAACCAGATAAGATTCAAAGTGATTCAATTCACAGGATATCTTAAGATAAGGTATCAGTATGCCGTTTAACCAGGTTACAAAACCAAAAATAAAGAATAATAATCCGATCGTTCCAATCGTCATCCAGTTTGCCTGTACAGACCTTTTTGCAGAAATATTTTTACCACTCATTACAGAAATTTAAAGGATTTTTTAAGATTACAATATAGTAAAAAAATGAACTTGGAAATTTGTCGAACTTTTATAAATGCTAACCAAGTTTTTCCTAAATTTGGATAAATTAATAATCAAATGTTGAATTTGTTTCAAATGATAAAAAAGTTAAAACAGATATAAGAAATCATTACTAAATGGATAATACGTGAAATTAGCAGGAGATTACCTTCGGTGAGCTCGTCCACCTATTGGTGTAGCCGGTTCTTCTCTCCACTTCCGTGTGTTCAGAATGACATATTTTTAAGCGGACAGCAATGATAAGAAATATAATATTAATCTTCTGTTAATCAGCTGATGCCAGATATAAAGCAAAATGTAAAAGAAATAAAACTCTCATGAAAAAAATCCAGCTCGTATTAGTTCTCATTACAATCTTAATCAGCTGTAATTCAATAAATAAAAATACTGGAAATAATGATTGGGACATTTCGGTTCTGCCCCCTTCGGTGAGGCTGGATCCAACTACTAATGAAGTAATTGACCAGAGGTTCATTCTCCTTAAGAAGGGTCAGGTGCAAAAAGCTGATATGCTGAAAAAGAACCTGATATACAACAATAACATGATTTCTCTTCATTCAGCCAGGGGAGAATATGTCTCCTTTCAGCTTATTGTTACAAATAATACTCCCAAAACCTTAAAAGGGATCAGGATTGAAATGCCACCCTTCAGCAATAATGGTACTCCGTTTTCTGTCAAACCTGAATTGTTCCTGGAATGGTCTGTGAAAGTTCAGACACCCAGTACCGGATATTCCAAAGCCTCACTTGGTACAGGCTGGTATCCAGATGCATTGATTCCATTCGGTAATATCCAGTACGATTCGTCAGCTGTGAGAGGACGCTGGACATATCCTCTCTGGCTGCCCGATTTCAACAACCGTATTGACAATCAGAAATCTCTTATTGTCTGGATTGATCAGTATGTTCCCTTTGAACAGGAAGATGCAAAACCGGGAATATATTCTACCAATATATCAGTTACGATTGATGGACAGACCAAGTCTATACCGGTGGATCTGTCTGTATGGGATTTTGCTATCCCCAATGAGAACAAATTCAAAGCCGGTCTGCAGCATGAAGGGTTCCTCAGATATATGACAGAGGAACAGGAACTTGGAATATATAAGCTTATGAAGCGCAACCGGATTGCGATACTTGATCCCACCTATGATCCGGAATTGAAAATATCCTCTGATGGAAGAATTAATATTAACTGGAAATCGTTTGATGAACGACTGGACAAGTATTTTTCAGGAAAAGCATTTACCAGGGAATATGGATATGAATATGGCCCCGGGTACGGAGAACCACTCGAGACATTTGTCCTTCCGTTTGATGTCTATGGCAAACACGATACAAAAGGCTGGCCTGATACAGGAAAACCTGATGTCGAGAGAAATCCTGAAAACAGGGCGATATATGTTGATTGTATAAAAAAGGTCCGCGATCATTTTAAATCACTGATTGATACAGATAAGACCGAGATTACTGTCTATCTGAACGGACTCGACGAATCGTATTTCCCCGAGGCCTGGAGCCGGATGGTTTACTACGGTGATCTGTTCCATACCAATTACCCGGAAGCCCATTTCAGAATTGACGGAGGATATAGTGAAGAAGCACTTCAGATTGTTAAAAACTCAATCAATTCCTGGGCATCTCATACAATAGAATACGATTATGAAACTATCAGAAAGTACCAGGAAATGGGCATAAAAGTATGGCTCTATGGACCAATGCTTTATGAGAGTAAAGTTAACAGCTGGGTCGGAAGCTCTACCTTTATTGATCTTCCGCTTGTGAATGATCGTGCAATAAGCTGGAGCTGCTGGAAATATCGTACTTATTCCTGGCTTAGCTGGGGAGCCGGTGCCGGATGGATTAACGGATGGTATGATCCTGAATCATGGAAAGATGCTTCCAGAGAAAAACCGGAAGCCGATGACGAGTTTACATATAAGAAATTAAACGGCAATGCGCTTTTAATTTATGCTCCTGGTGTTGTTCCTAATATTAATGTACCTTGTCCTTCCATCAGGTTGAAGACAATGAGAGACGGAGTTCAGGAATATGAATATATGAGGCTGCTGTCGCTGATTGAAAAAGATAGTATTCGTGTTGATTCTATTGTGAATAGTATAATAAAACTGCCATTTGGTCCAAATTCTATCGGGAACCTGGATATCTGGAGTTTTGATGCTGCCAAATGGGATGAAGCAAGGATCACAATGGGAAACATTATAGAACAGAATTTAAAAATGATTACTAATATAAACGGAGGTAACTAACTATGAAAAAGAAGTCATGTAGTGTCTTAGTCTTTATCTTATTTTTCTTCTGCTCAAACACAATTATCTATGGACAGGGAATAGGACTTGTTAATGTTAAATATGCTGAGAAGATAATTACTGTCGGCGGAGCTGATGCCGATATTCCGGGTTTCACATCCGGAGCAATTCAGATAGCTCTTGATGCCATTAAAACCAGAGGCGGAGGGACAGTAAAACTGAATCCTGGCATTTTTACAATCATCGGACCTGTCCGTATTCCCGACAATACCTCATTAATCGGATCAGGCAAAGGAACAATATTACACAAAAGCGAAGGATTCAGGACCAGTTATATTATCGACGCAGACTGGGGAATGTTAAAGGCGGTTGTGAAAGATGTGTCCGGTTTTAAAAAGGGCATGGGGATCCAGCTATCAGATGACGATCATAACCAGGGATGGGATGTTACAACTGCTATTATAACTGATATTCAAGACAATGTAATTTATTTTGACAACAACACCGTTTTTGACTACATAGCCGAGAATAACGGGACCGTTTCAAACGGTTGTTCAATTATTGAAGCAGTTGGTGTTGAGAATGTTAAAATTGCGGATCTTGTGGTTGAGGGTAACAAAAAAAATAATGATTACATTAATGGATGCCGGGGAGGCGGGGTTTATATTCACAAATCAAAAAACTGTCTTGTTGAGAATGTTACTGTTAACGAGTTTAATGGTGATTCTTTCAGCTGGCAGATTGATGAAAACATAACAGTAAAAGGATGTGAAGCCTCCAATGGCAATGGCCTTGGATTTCATCCCGGAACAGGATCCGCCAGATCAATCGTCGAAAACTGTATCAGTCATCATAATAAGGGGGACGGCATCTTTCTATGCTGGAGGGTACAAAATGGTATCTTCAGAAATAACACAGTTTATGCAAATGAAGATAACGGGATTTCAATAGGTCATAAGGATACCGATAATATTTTTGAAAATAATAAAATCTACGAAAATGCAAATCAGGGAGTTTATTTCCGTGATGAAAATGAAGAAAACAGTGGCCATCGCAACTCCTTTACTAATAATATCATAGAAAATAACGGCATAAAAGGAGAGGCAAGTGGTTTCTACATAGGTGGCACAACCCATGATATTAACATTAACAATAACATAATCAGATCTTCTGGTAAAGGGAATCAGACAACTGCCATTTTTGTAGGAAAAAACTCCTCAAAAGTAACTGCCGTTAACAATAAGATATCCGGATCCAAAGAGATTGTATATGAAAAGAAATAAGAATATTAAGGTTTGCATTCATATGACTTAGATATGAATTATACAACAGACAAAATCCTTTTTCACTTATGATAAAATACCTGTTTTTGCTACTGTTCCTCTGCAGTTCAACTGTCCGGGCTCAGATAGATGATAAAGCAATCTTTATCAGGAATAAATACAGTAAAAAAGAAGTTTATATACCTATGCGGGATGGCATTAAATTATTTACAACAATTTATACTCCAAAAGATCAGACAAGAACTTATCCGATCCTGATTACCCGTACACCTTATTCGTTAAAACCATATGGTGAGAATAAATATCCGGGGGCTCTGGTACCTTCAATGCTCTTTGTAAAAGAAGGTTACATTATTGTCTACCAGGATGTTCGCGGCCGATGGATGAGTGAGGGCAAGTTTGAGGATGTCAGACCATTTAATCCCGATAAAAAAACCAAAAACGATATTGATGAAAGCAGTGACACTTATGATACGGTAGACTGGCTCATTAAGAACCTGCCATCAAATAACGGGAATGTTGGTATCTATGGCATTTCCTATCCTGGGTTTTATGCTACTGCATCTTTACCGGGAGCACATCCTGCCGTCAAAGCCGTTTCTCCCCAGGCACCAGTAACTGACTGGTTTCTTGGCGATGACTGGCATCATAACGGAGCCTTCATGATGAGTGATGCTTTTAACTTTTATTCCGGGTTCGGAGTACCCAGGCCGAAACCTATTACACCGGATAAAGGACCCAGGTCATATCAGATTCAAACCGCTGACAAGTACAAGTTTTTTTTGGAGCTGGGTCCATTAAAGAATGTTCAGGACAGATATTTTTCAGATACCATTCAGTTCTGGAATGATCTGATGGCTCACGGAACATATGATCTGTTCTGGAAGTCACGTAATATTCGTCCTCATCTGATCAAAATCAAACCTGCGACACTGGTAGTGGGTGGATTTTTTGATGCTGAAGATTGTTTCGGAGCATTGCATACGTATGAAGCCATTGAAAAACAAAATCCGGGCAACCAGAACACTCTGGTGATGGGACCCTGGTTTCATGGCGGATGGTCAGGCGGAACAGGAGGATGGTATGGGGAAGCGTCTGAAATATTCTGCGATATTAAAACTGACCAGCCCACAAGTACCTGGTATCAGGAAAATATTGAATTCCCGTTCTTTCAGAAATACCTGAAAGGTAAATCTGATCCGGGACCTCCGGAAGCCATGATCTTCGAAACAGGATCAAATAAGTGGCGCAGATACGATACATGGCCTCCAAAAAACATTGTACAAAAGAGTCTTTACTTTCATGAAGATGGCAGTCTCTCATTCATTGCACCTGAGGAGGCATCTAGCTTCGATGAATATATCAGTGATCCCGCAAAACCTGTTCCATATGATGACGGTATTCATTCGGAGCGAACCCGTGAGTATATGATCAATGATCAGCGGTTTGCGGCACGTAGGCCTGATGTAATGGTATATCAGACATCAGAATTGAAAGAAGATATCACCCTCGCCGGTCCGGTAATTGCCAGTCTGATTGTTTCAACAACCGGCACTGATGCTGATTATGTGGTTAAGCTGATTGATGTTTATCCTGATGATTATCCAAATCCGGAGCCTAACCCGGGTAATATTCAACTGGGAGGCTTCCAGATGCTGGTAAGGGCTGAGATCATGCGCGGTAAATTTCGTAACAGTTTCGAAAATCCGGAGCCTTTTACTCCAGGCTTGGCTACCCAGGTAAAATATAATATGCCCGATGTGGCTCATTGTTTCAGAAAGGGTCACCGGATTATGGTACAGGTTCAGAATTCATGGTTCCCTCTCACTGACCGTAATCCACAGAAATTCACTGATATTTACCATGCTGATGAGAAAGATTTTCAAAAAGCCACACATAGGATTTATCACGATAAGAAAAATGCTTCATCTGTTATGATTAACATATTGCAATGATCTACCTTTCATTGTTGTTTGCTTTTTGACAAATTGTAATGTGAGATTTTCTATACCAAATAAAGAATACTATGCAACCAGAAATTTTTCCATTGAAAAAAAATCCGGGAATTACATCCCGGAGAGGATTCATCTCCGCCTGTGCTGCTTGTGGCGCCTGCATGGCCATGGCACCCGTTACTTTTCTGAGTAATACAAAATATTCAGGAACAGAAAAGAAATTGAGAATCAGAATTATCTATTCATTGCATGAACTAAAACAATCGAAACCAGACTGGCCTAACGTAGGATTTGATTTCAGCCCTTTCATTGAAAAGACTAACAGCACTTTGAAAAATCAATTTCCTTCATTTGAATTTCTTCCGGTATTAGCAACAGGTCCGGAGCAGACAGAAAAAATCATGCTACTGGATGAAAAGGAAAAAATCGATGGTTATATTGTTTACCAGTTGAACTGCTGGAACCAGGTAGTACAGACTGTTGCCAAATCTGGAAAGCCTGTTCTTTATGCAGATTTCCAGTTTGGAGGAAGCGGAGGTTTCCTGGTTTATAATTCTAGATTTCTCGGGGAAAATTCCCGTAATGTCGGATTTGTTGCTTCATCGCGTTCTGAAGATATGATTGCAGCGGTTAAGTGTTTTGACATTATAAAGAATGGAGGCTCTGCAGCTGATTTTGTAGCAGCAACCAGAAAATCGAGGATGAATTCAACTCCTATAACCGGAAATCTGACTTATGAAACTGATGAACTAAAAACCCTGTCTGCAACTGAATGCCAGCGTCGGATGAAGGAATCCCGGATTCTGGCAGTACGTGACCAGAAGTCAGGACCGGCAGATGCTATCATGGGAATACCTCTTGAATATATTGCCTTTTCTGAAGTTAATAATGCATGGGAAAAAGCTGATAAGGATGAAGCTCGCAGTATTGTTGAACGCTGGCAAAGAACTGCCACCGGTATTATTGATGTGCCGGTTGAAACACTGCAAACTTCAGCTGCTATGTACCTGGGAATGAAATCGGTACTTAAGACCCATAACGCCAATGCCATTACTGTGAATTGCCTTGGAGGTTTTTATGGTGGTCATATCCATGCATATCCATGCCTTGGCTTCCACGAACTTAATAACGAAGGTCTTATCGGAGCCTGCGAATGCGATATAAGGTCAACTGCAACCATGGTTGCGTTTTCACATATGACAGGAAGACCCGGTTATATTTCTGATCCTGTTATTGACACTTCAAAACACCAGATTATTTATGCACACTGTGTAGCTTCCAAGAAAGTCTTTGGTCCTGAAGGGCCTGATAATCCATACACAATCATGACCCATTCAGAAGACAGGCAGGGAGCATCAGTACGCTGTATCTTGCCTGTCGATTACCTGACCACAACACTCGAAATTGATCCGGCAAAGAAGGAAATCCTTTTTCACCAGGCCAAAGCCGTTGCTAACGATCCCGACGACAGAGCCTGCAGAACAAAACTGTGCGCCGAACCGATGGGTGATATTGAAAAGCTTTTTTCAAAATGGAATGAATGGGGATGGCATCGTGTAACTTTCTATGGCGATTTTAAAGAACCTGTTTTTGCCTTTGCAGATTCAATAGGCTGGAAAGTTGTTGAGGAAGCATAAATTTATTTTGTTTTAATCAATCTTTATCCAAACATCTAAAAAGTCAATTATAAACAATCTGAAATCTCCTGTTATCCAAGGAAACATGCTTAAACATTCTTCTGTGAAATGTTTCAATCTTCTTGTATTATTAGTTATGCTCGTATCTTATACTTTTAAGATATCGGGACAGGGTACAACTATAAAAGAGGAAGTCAGATCAATTTTAACTTATCCCTATTCCGATCCTAATCCTGTTCCTTCAATAGCAATAAATTCAATGGTTTCGCCATTCTATCCTTATTACGTTTTTGACGGATATACTGATAAGGGAATCCAAAAAGACTGGAAAGTTATTACACTTGAAAATGATTTTATTAATGTTACCGTTCTTCCGGAGGTAGGAGGAAAGGTATGGGGTGCAGTTGAAAAATCAACAGGTCTGGAGTTTGTGTATCAGAATCATGTACTTAAATTTAGGGCCATTGGAATTCGCGGCCCATGGACAAGCGGAGGAATTGAACATAATTTCGGGCTGGATCTGGGACATGCACCCTGGACTGCCTCACCTGTTGATTATATGCTGAAAAAAAATGCTGATGGGAGTGTAAGCTGCATTGTGGGGGGACTGGATCTGGCATCCCGGACCCAATGGCGTGTTATGATAAATCTTCCAAAGGATAAAGCTTGCTTTGAAACCCAAAGCATGTGGTACAATCCAACCCCCTTGCATGATGCTTACTTATCGTGGGAGAACGCCGGGTTTAAAGCATCTGATGATCTTCAGTTCTATTTTCCGGGTAATTACTATATCGGACATGACGGGTCCGTAAATCCATGGCCAATTGACAAAGCAGGAAGAAATCTTTCTCTTTACAGGGAAAACAATTTTGGGAGCAGCAAATCGTATCATGTTTCGGGGTTATTTACAAATTGGTTTGGTGGATACTGGCACAATACTGACTTTGGGTTTGGCCACTGGGCAACTTACAGCGATGCTCCGGGGAAAAAAATATGGATCTGGTCACTAGCACGTGATGGGGCGATCTGGAAAGATCTTCTTACAGATAATGATGGTCAGTATATAGAAGCACAATCAGGGGTAAAGTTCAACCAGGCAAACAGGGAAAGCGGACTAAACAGCCCATATAATCAGCTCTCTATCAGACCTCATTACACTGAAACTAAAACAGAATACTGGTTCCCTGTTATAAAAACCAAGGGAATAGTAGATGCTTCTCCTTCGGGGACACTTAATGTTATTTCTTTAAAAGATAGTATTAAGATCTCAATCAGTCCTATTACAAATATTATTGACAGCCTGATTGTAAGATTAGCCGGCGAACAAATTTATGCAATATCTCTGCGGCTTAAACCGATGCAGTTTTATCAAAAAACTCTTTCCCTGGGAGGAAGAGAAAATCATGATATAAAAGTTATGCTTGGGAAAAATATGCTTCTGTATAATTCTGATAATGAAGTCATGAGAACCGACAGACCTGTAAAATCCGGTGAAGATAAGGATTATAATTCTGCCGAACATCTTTTCAGGATTGCTGAAGAGGCGAATGCCATGAGAGATTATAACCTTGCCCTGGAATACTACCTTGCCTGCCTCCGGAAGGAGCCAACACACAGCAGAGCTTTATCCAGGGCAGCTGAACTTTATTATAAAAGGGGAGAATACCAGGAAGGACTTAATTTTACCCGAAGAGCCCTGGAGATTGACACATATGATGCAGCCGCTAATTTCATTTCAGGTGTTATACAGAGGAGACTGGGAAATCTGACCCTGGCCGGGGAAGCTTTCAGCGTTTCTGCAAGAACAATGGAATACCGGTCAGCTTCATATCTGCAAATTGCAGGTATAAGTCTTCAGAAGCAAGACTTCACTGCTACCATTCAATATTCAAAAAAAGCTCTGGATTATAACAGGTTTAACATTTCAGCTTATGAATTTTTGGCAACCAGTTATAGAAAACTCAATGATAACCTGAAGTCAACCGGAATAATAAATGACCTTCTGGAAATTGATCCTCTTAACCATTATGCCCGATTTGAACAGTACCTTTCAGATCCAACCTCGGAAAATCTTAATAAATTCAAATCATTTATCCGGAATGAATTACCACACGAAACTTACCTTGAACTCGCAATTGAATATGTAAACCAGGGTCAGGACGATGATGCAATCAGAGTATTGGAACAATCACCCCCCTATCCTACTGTCTATTACTGGCTTGCCTGGCTATACAGGGAATCCTCACAGGAAAAAAGCAGTCAATGCCTGAAACTGGCTGCAGAGATGTCACCTTATCTTGTATTTCCTTATCGGCTGGAAACAATTCCTGTGTTATCATGGGCACTAAAACTGAATGATTCCTGGAAAACGAGGTATTATCTTGGACTGATTTACTGGCATATACATCAGATTGATAAAGCCAGGGAATTATTCGGGATGTGCAGGGATATTCCTGACTACGCTCCATTTTATATTTCAAGAGGTATTCTGTTTCAAAATAAAGAATCTGAACAAAGCCTCTCCGCCAATGACTTTAATACTGCTGTCAGGCTAAAACCTGAAGAATGGCGCACATGGCATTTTCTCTCCGGTTTTCTTCAGGCAGAAGGTGCTTATGCCGAAGAACTAAATAATTCCAAACAGGGATACAATCATTTTCCGGATAATCCGGTGATTGCGATTGATTATGCTAAAGCTCTGATTAACACCGGCAATTTCAGGGAATCTATTAAAGTACTTAACGAAGCTAAAATCCTTCCCCAGGAAGGAGCACATGAAGGTCATGATTTATTTGAACTGGCCAATCTTTCTATGGCAGTTGGTTTTATAGAGCAGAAAAAATACAAAGAGGCTCTTAAATATATAAATAACTCCAAAAACTGGCCGGAGAACCTTGGAGCCGGAAAACCGTATGACTCTGATATTCGTTTTCAGGATTACTTATCTGCTTATTGCTATTCCAACCTTGGAAATCAAAAGCTGGCAAGAGAATGCTACAACCAGATAATTGATTACTCACTTGTATATTGGGGTAACTCAGCTGATCCTGGCAGTACTTACATTGCAAACCAGGTATTTAATGAACGTGGAAAGAAGCAGGATGCAATATCATCAATGAGAATCTGGAAAGTTGAACAGGATTCTCTTTATAACTGGAAAATTTCAGCAGGGTCATCTGCACCGAAAATACAATGGGTGCTTGCTAAATGCCTTGGCGAAGAAGAAAAGTCAAAAACACTGGAAAAGGAAATAGCATTCATTCCGGGGGAAACCAGGTTTCGTTTGTTTTTAAAAACCATGAATATTATAAATCCAAAAAGAAATGAATAATAACTCAGAAAATCCAAAATTTGCTAAGTACCAATTGAGTAACTCAAATTACTTATTGCAGTATAAATCAATTCCAGGTATGCTTTTCTCTGTGCTTACATTATGCTTTTTTTTATCCGGGAATGTATTTAGCCAGGTCTCAGCAACAAAAGACACTTTAAAGTATTATGACGGACAGAATTTTACTCTTATCGGTAAATTTCATTCCGAAAAAAACTATGTACGTTTCCCTCAGCAGTATAGAAATACTTTACGCAAAGATGTCTGGGACCTTGGGCAGAATTCTACAGGAATATCAATTCGTTTCAGAACCAATGCTTCACAAATAGTAGTCCGATGGACAGTTATGGAAGACAATATTATGGATCATATGGCTTTTACCGGGATTAAAGGAATTGATCTCTATGCCTACATAGATGGTAATTGGAAGTTCATTAATACAGGCCGAGTGAAAGGAAAGATCAATGAATTCACCATGGTAAAATCGGGAGGTGGAATTTCCAGGGAATATTTACTAAATCTCCCATTATATGACGGTATTGATTCATTATCCATCGGGGTAAACAACAAAGCAGAGATTTCGGTGCCTAAAGAGAGCTGGCTCATTGACAAAAAGCCTGTGGTATATTATGGAAGCAGTATTGCACAGGGAGGTTGTGCTTCAAGACCGGGTATGGCTTTTACCAACATTCTTTCCCGGTCGATGAACCGCAGTTTTATCAATATGGGCTTTAGCGGTAGCGGAACATTTGACTTGTCAGTTGGTGAAGCGATGTGCGAAACAGATGCTGCTTTATATGTAATTGACTGTAATCCGAATACTCAAACAGAACTCATATATACCAGGGCGGTCGACCTGGTAAAACTTATGAAAAAGAAAAGGCCCGATGTACCCATTTTATTGGTGGAAGGATTTTATTATGAAAACGGATTCGGGAAACCTCTCGATTCTGATAATGAAAAGAAAAATATAGAATTACGACATGCATTTAAAACTCTCCAGGAATCTGGTATTAAGCTACTCTATTTTAAGAAAGGTAATGGTATGATCGGTTATGATCACGAGGGAACAGTAGATGGAGTACATCCCAATGATCTGGGAATGATGAGAATAGCCGAATCATTAAAACCGGCTATTCAGAAGATTATACATTAATATCTATTCTGTATTATCTTCTACCCAGAAGCATGAATGATAAGGTTTCAAATTTAATCTTACCCTGGTGAAAGACAAATCTGAATCCTTATCCTTCGTTTTTTCAGTAAATAGTTTTTGGTTTCCGCCGGTATGCGGATCCCACTCTTCTAATTTTATACTGCCCTGCAGTGTCACCTGTGTTTGGATATCAGCGCTTCCGATATTGGCAAAATAGAATATATTATGGTTATTTACTACCTTGTGTATGTATTGGATATCTGCATTCAACGGATACCCGACATCAAAAGTGATTCCCGTTTGCTCCAGAATATTCCGTAGCTTATGTCCGAAAGGTTGGGAAATAAAACAAGCTTTCCCTCCTTTTATATTAGTCAGGATTATTCCGTCCTGCTCCTCTCCCCTCGGAAAAATCAAGTTTATTAACCTGGCAACTTTTTTATCTCCACCAGGGTCTGTGGATTTGGACGGAAGCCTGGTGGTAAAGATAACAGTTCCTCCATGGTCATAAAAATCTGCTATTTTCTCAAGATTGCTGATTGAAATTGTCTTGCATGAAGGAACAATAACTATTTTGTAATCTTCCCAATTTGATTTATTCCCGAGATGTAGTTTTCTGCCGGTAATACTGCATTTTTCATCAAGGACCTCCGGATGAAGAAAAGTAAAATCTTTACCGGCAATATTAGTCAGCCAGTTGGCAATATCAATGTAATCTATCTTCGATACGGCTTCTTTATAAAATTCATTGGCAGGGTCTGCAGGACCATCAATGTTAGATGGACCCACACGATCGTCAAAGTAATGATCACCCTGCAATGTGGAAATGGGATAGATCACTGCTATGTCAGCCACATGCCGGCCATTGTTTTGAAACATCACATTGAGTCTGGCCAGAAACTGTGTGAATACCTTCAGGCTGTCGGCATAAAGCGAATTGCGATAGGATAGCTCAGGCTTATAGGTAACTTTTGTATTATCATACCATACAGCGTGAGGAATGAGCATATTAATACCTTTCGTGTACTGGTCCATCGCAATAGAGAAAATCTGGTTCCAGTTCAGGTCTCCAGGGGTTTCATAGTCAGGCATGGCTCCATAGGTTTCGGAAATAATCAGCATCTTATCCCAGTTATAGGCAGAAGAACTGATTAATTTGTAAAAGCGTTCTGCCGGACGATGACCTCCGATTTTATCGATTCCGGGGATCTCCAGATATTTAAAAGACTTCATCACATCACCCGATGAATTAACAGGGACCAGAGCCTCTTCAGGTGCTGAATGCCCAGTAGCAGTTATACCATGAGCTACAGACCAGTCGCTCACTTCCTTCGTAAAGCCCATTGCATATAATTCTGCACGGAAGCCGAAAAGGTAGTTCCTGGCCGACTGCGTACCTGATCCGATATCATACCACATAGCGGGGTATAACACCACCGGGCTGAAACCATATTTCTTCTCGAATTTTTCATTGAACAGTTCTGTCCACATCCTGAATTGGGCATGAAACATTGAAGGTTCATCAAAAAAAGTACCATAAATTACTGAACCGAAATAGTCTTTAAACCTGTTATAATAAACATCATGCACCATTTTTGTAAAGTTATGGGCAGCCTCAGGATTGAGATAGTCTGAAATCGGATCACCATCAATTACACAACTGAATATCATTACTTTCCATTTACCAGCAGGAACTTTCCATTTCAGAAGTCCACCGGAAACTTTGTTAGTTAGATCCAGGCGATACAAGGTGGTTGTTTCCATGGCTACAACACCCATCAGTTTCCCATCAGGGATCTTTTTTTCGTAGGTAAGGGGACCAGTTACTTCCTCTTCAGTCTTGTCAAGTCGTTCAATAGTCTGATCCGGGTATTTGAGTTGAAAACGAGGCTTTCCGTCTCCCTCTGCAAAAGCCCCAACCGATCCGCTGGGGAAACCACATTCATCATAGAGACTTATCGTCATCCCCAGCTCCTTTGCCTTTTTCAGCATTATTCCATATACCTGTAAATATTCCTCCGATAAATACTCAGGACGGAAATTTTTCCCAAATGGAATAACTCCGAAACCGCCATAACCGCATTGATCACGAAGAGCCTGCATCTGCTGTACAATGCCTTCACCCGTGACTACAGTATTATTCCAGAACCAGAGTGGTCGTGGCCAGAAATGAATGGAAGGATTCTTAAATTGTTCCAGTGAAAAAGGCTGACCATTAATATCTTTCCCGGGAATCAATATAATTAGTGTTAATATTATAATGAGAGTGTATATTATTTTCTTCATTTTAGTTCATATTAAATGAAACAAAGTGATTCTAATAACTTCTATTATTGCTTCACCCATAAAGATAAAAATAATGTGTTATTAAAGAATATTTATGAAAATTTCATATTCAAATGAGAAGATTTTTAACTACCAATAAATACTGCAGACAGACAATTTAGGTGGTTAGCCTGAATAAGGGTTGCATCATCTTTAATAAACAAAAAAGAGCCTCTTTATTATAACGATATTGAACAGGAATTGTTCTAAAAACGATGTTTTCGACCAGAGTTCATATATGTCTCATTATCAACAAACCCGGACTTATGCCCGGGGTTATCGATCTGCTGGAAAAACCGGGTTTTAGCCCTTATTGTTCTATATTAGGCATTCCGGAACCTTATTTGATTACTAAATCCAAATAAATCAGAAATTAATTTGAATTCTAAAACAATATTGGAGTTCTTTTTATGCTTTTTATTATCTTTAATCCTTGTCTGATAAATAATTTAGAATCAACAGATACTTAAACATAATTCCTAACAGCCTGAAAATGAAAAACAGCAGAAGAAAATTCCTAAAATATGCAGGAATGGCAGGGCTAAGCATAGCCGGTAGCAAATTTACTGAAGGATTTGCCTCAATACCTGGTTCAGTCCCTGTTCTTTCAAACTCGACAATCGGTCTTAATATTGAAACAATGAAACCAAAAGAGGAAAATCTCAGTGTGATCGGACAATATGGAAAGTGGGCCGCATCACTTACGGAAAATAAATTGCCTTCTCTCTCTTTCAGAAGGAAAGAGTGGCCTGATCTGCAAAAATGGCAAAAAGCTGCCATAAGTCGTATCGAAGATAGAATGGGTATTCCTGATATCGGTACTGCTCCTGAAGTAACTGTAAAAAAACAGTATACTTACGACGGATTACAGGTCGAGGAACTCAGATGGCAATTGCCTTATGGCCGCCCGACCGATGCCATTCTGTTAAAACCTGCCAATGCAAAAACTCCGCTTCCAGGAATTCTGGCTTTTCATGATCATGGAGGAAATAAATACTTTGGAACACGGAAGATCACCAGAATAAATGATGATCAGCATCCACTGATGAAGGAGCATCAGAAAAATTATTACAGTGGCCGTGCATGGGCGAATGAAATCGCCAAAAAAGGATATGTTGTTCTGGTCTCAGATGCTTTTCCTTTTGCAAGCCGCCGGGTACTTTTGCAGGATGTTCCTGAAAACCTTCGCGAGGGGCTGAATGATCTGAATCCTGAAGATCCAAAAAACATATTAGCCTATAACGAGTGGGCAGGAAACCACGAATCGATTATGGCTAAATCTCTGTTCAGTGCAGGTACTTCCTGGCCTGCCGTATTCTTTGCAGAAGACCGGATAGCGCTGGATATTTTATCTGCCCGGAAAGATGTGGATGCTTCCAGGATCGGATGTGGTGGCCTATCTGGCGGAGGTATGCGAACCGTTTTTATGGGTGGCCTTGATAAAAGGATCAAGTGTGCTGTTTGCGTAGGATTCATGACAACATGGAAGGATTTTGTCATCAATAAATCATTTACCCATACATGGATGACTTATGTTCCGATCCTTCCGAACGAACTCGATTTTCCTGAGATCCTGGGATTGCGCGTACCACTCCCGACTCTGGTACTGAATGATACGGACGATGATTTGTATACAGTACCGGAAATGAATGCAGCGGATAAAATCCTTAAAGAGGTATATCAAAAAGCCAATGCATCAGACAGGTACAAATGTTCCTTTTATCCCGGTGAACATAAGTTCGATGCAGAAATGCAAACGGAAGCTTTTAGCTGGTTTGACAAATGGCTTAAAAAATAATTCTGCAATTATGTCACAAAAAATATTCTTACTCATCCTTATTTTTTCATTTGCCGGTTTCAGTTCCCTTTCAGCACAGGAAGGACCTGTTAATGTAGTTGTGAAGCCGGTAGAAATTAATGACGTCCTTAACAACCCGGGAATTGGATTTATGACCTTTCAGCGGTTTAACGGAGATGAGCTGAATAAAGGCATAGGCTGGACAGAAGGGCTACCAATCGAATACCAGGATTTCGATGGGGACCTTATCAACAAAAATCACCCGCAGACAAGTATCGCTTATTTCAGGGTTTACTGGAATTTTGTAGAACCCGAACAAGGGCAATATAATTGGGCAATGATCGACAAAGCGCTGAAAACAGCTGCAGAACGGGGTCAAACATTGATGCTACGTATTCCTCCGTATAGTGCTGAGATTGATGTACCAACCTGGTACAGAAAAATGGTTGGAAAAGAGGTGCCATCAAAAATAGCTAAGTGGAGGGCTGATCCTGAAGATCCAAACTATATCAGGTATTATGGAGGTATGATAAAGTCATTGGGAGAACGGTATGACGGTCATCCTGACCTTGAATCTGTCGACATGTCACTGGTTGGATTCTGGGGAGAAGGTGAAGGTAGCCATTTACTGTCAGAAAAAACCCGCCTGGCATTGATTGATGTATATCTCGACAATTTTAAAAAAACCTGGCTTACATTTCAGCCACTTAATGGCGATGCGCCAGATGCAGGGGTGCTGGTAAAAAACACAAAAATTGCTGCCTATTGGCCGGATGGGACCAATAACGGAACCGGTTCTCAGATGCGGAATCTGGGCTGGCGACTAGATTGCCTGGGAGACATGGGATTCTGGCCGGCATGGCATTGGAATCACATGACTGACGTTTATCCCCGGGATATTGTTAAAAGCGGGATGAGCGAAGCCTGGAAAAAAGCACCGGTAACAATGGAGATTTGTGGCACATTTCTTCGCTGGCTTGAAAAAGAAAAATACAACAAGGATACTGTGGAATATATTTTTGGACAGGCATTGAAATGGCATATCTCCTCTTTTAACGCCAAGAGTTCCGCTGTACCGGAAATATATAGCCCACTGGTTAACGAATGGCTGAATAAAATGGGTTACCGGTTCGTGCTCCGGAGATTTACCTTCCCGTCAATAGTGAAGCTTCAGGGACAGCTACCAATAACCTCCTGGTGGGAAAATAAAGGAGTTGCTCCCATATACAAGGATTATAAATTTGCTGTACGGTTGAAGAACAAGGAAAAAACTGAGATTCTGGTTACCAATGCATATTTACCGGATTGGCTACCGGGTGATGTTGTACATGATGAAATCCTGTATATTCCTCATGATATTCCCACAGGAACATATAAAATTGAGATCGCCATTGTTTCACCTGTTTCATTTGAACCCAGGGTGAAACTGGCTATTAATGGTGTGCGGGAGGATGGCTGGTATACAATGGGCGAGATAATTGTACAGAATAATCAATAATTATATCTGAATAATCATGAACAGAAAGATCGGAATCACAAGTATGGTTTGCCTGCTTCTTACATTAAACCTTTTTTCACAGGTAAAAGAACAAAAAAACATAGCTGGTATCGGAGCCGGCTTTAGTCCGGCAAGGGTCGTATGGATTGGAAATCCTGTAAATGTGTGGGCTGATATAATTCCAAGCTCTATTGTTCAGGTATTTTACGCCCGACAGGTGCTTGCAGCCGTCAGGTTGGGCGGATATCTTGAATATGAAAATGCAACATTTAAGTCTGCAGATGAGAAAGCCTCAAGGTATAATTTTGGTTTGAACTGGCTTGCCCAGTATCCGAGCAAACCGTTTCATGCCCAGCTAGGGGGATACTTTGGTTATGGTTTTGTAAAAGCCAATATCTGGGACCAGAGCCTGGGTGGAATTGACTATGGAATAATGGTTGGTCCGGCTTATGAAAAAAATAATTTTGGAATAGCAATGCATCTACATTCTGGTTTCAGCTATTACACTTCCTCCGGAGTACCTGATGAGGTGAGTTACTCTAAAGCGAGATTCCTACTCAAGGCTTATTATAAGTTTTAACTGACAATACTAATATTCACTCTAAATAACCTATTAATTTCATATTACATTATCAGTAGTGTTTCTCAGAAACAAAATATTATAATAAATTAAACCCTGATAAAATGAAAAATTTATTAAGACTGGCAAACCTTATTTTCTTTTTCCTTTTATGTTTAACATCCAGTGCACAAACAAATTATGAAGATTATTTATCTTCTGAGACGATCTTCACTGATGACTTTTCCAACAATAATAACAAATGGGTTACCGGATGGTCATCAGATAGTTGCTATACCAGTAAAATCGAAAATGGAGCTTATGAAATAAAATCATCCTGCGTTGGTACATATCCTGCATACTGGTTAACACGAACTATCGATATAACCAGAGATTTTGAAATTGAGGGCAGGATACTCTATGTTCAGGGTGAGAGTAACAACGCACTTTCTTTATTATGGGGTAAAAGTGACAGTTTTCATAGTTTATATTTCGGGATATCCGGGAATGGGCAATTTAGAATATCTCAGTTTAACGGCAGCTGGACAAATATTAAGGATTGGACAGCTTCCGATTTAGTTTATAAGACTGATTATAACAAATTAACTGTCAGAAAAATAGATTCCAAGTATTACTTTTTTTTGAATGAGAAACTTGTACATATATCTGATTTTTACACTTTTTTTGGAAATCAGATTGGATTTCAGGATAACCAGAATACTACCATGAGGGTAAATTATCTAAATATATCCTATTTGAAACCAAACCCCGGACTTTCAAAAACAAATTCAGTACCGGTAAATGCAGTATCTGCAAATGTGGTAACTAAAAATGAAGGATCTTCTAAAAAAGCTCCGGTCGGTCCGACTGAAGGAGGCTTCATAGGAGTTTCTGGTGACTATCTGATTTTCAAAGGAGATTTCGATGGAGAAAGCTTCTTCAGTGTAGATGATGAAATAATATTAGTACCCAAACTAAAGCCAAATGCAGGTTTTGGAATACAGGCTGGTGCATTGTACAGGAACCTTGGATTTGATTTTGCATATCACTTTTCAAGGACTGATTATACAACTCAGCTGGATGGTTTTTCCGGGAAAGGTACAACTCATTTAATCAGGTGGTTCGGAGTTAAATGCTATTTTAATACATCAACTGAGAACAGAATAAAACCATATATTGATATTGATCTCTCATTTACAATCTCTCATTTTGAAAAACTGACATATTTATCGAATAATACGTCAGATTTCAGGTCTGCTAACTATACAGGATTAATTATGGGTGCTGGAATAGGAACACTGGTAAAACTAAGTAAAAATCTGGCACTCGATTTAAAAGTACTTCCGGAATATTATAGTGGTGGAAAAATCAAATCTAAAGGTGAAAAGGATCATTCAATTAAAAAATTTAACAACTTTATGTTAATGAGCTCTTTTGGTCTTAATTACTACTTTAATAAGAAACGTTAGAGTAGGCATGCCAATAGCCTTACTTAACTATACACTAACTGGAGTTTGGAATACACATTATCGAGATATATAAGATTATTACTTACAAAAGAATAATATAACATCATGATTAAATACAAAAACTTCCAATTCGGCTGGGTGATTGTAATAATGTTTCTGTTAGTCATGGTGTGGATGACACTGGCATATATTCATCAGTGGGGTAACAATCCGTTTGATACTGCCGGTTACATTTTTTTCATAGTTCTTTTTGGTGGTATTCTTCTTGGATTTTATGGAATTACAGTAATAGTCACTGATAAACAAATTCTAATAAAACTTGGTATTGGCATTTATACCAAAAGAATTGATTTTTCCTCAATTCAATCAGTAAACATAATAAAGTACCCGTCATACTATGGTTATGGAATCAGGATGATTCCTAACGGAATATTATACAATGTAAGTGGCAATCATGCGATTGAAATTAAGATAAGAAATAAGAAAAATGTGATTCAGATCGGAACTAATGATTGGGACAATCTGAAAATGATCCTTGATGAAAATATAAAAAAGCCATTTCCCCCCTCTAGTCCGGCATAAAAAATTACCTGCAAAAAAACTCCGGCTCATGTGATTTTTGAATACAANCTGTTACTAATTGGATAAAATGTTTACAAGAATTGACCTATCTACCAAAAAAGTAACAGTATGAAAGATGACCGATAACAGATTCAAAGACCAGTTCCTGGATATTTTAGAGAAAAATATCGGGATTATAATTAAGATCGCCAGAGCATATACGAAATCATCTCCGGATAAAGAGGACCTGATTAATGATATAACCCTGGAACTTTGGAAATCATTTGGGAAATTCAGAGGTGATTCCAAAATATCAACTTGGATTTACCGGGTTGCACTTAATACATCAATGAATTATAAACGTAAAAGGGAAAAGGACAGATTATTTTTCATTGATGACATAAAGCATATTGACAGTCCATCCTGGTTAATTGAACAAAATGACTCATCCCCATCAGATATTTTATACCAGTGCATCGATGAGTTAAATGAACTGAATAAAGCAATAATTCTGCTTTACCTTGACGGCAATTCACATAATGACATTTCAGAGATAACAGGCGTATCTAAAACAAATGTCGGTACAAGAATCAGCCGGATAAAAGAACAAATTAAAAATTCAGCACCTGCAAAAATTTAAAAATCATGGAATTAACAGAATTACAGAATATATGGCAGCAATACGATAAAAAATTATCGGAAAATACCCGTCTTAACAAAGAAATATTAAGATTGATGTTACTATCAAAACCTCAAAAAAGAGTTACCTGGATTAAAATAAAAGCCGGATTTAACCTGATCTTACCAGTAGCTATTATTTCTCTTATGATGATTCCCAATGTTGAATTTCGAAATGAGCCTGATTTTTATGTGGGATTTCTATTATTCGGTCCATTCGCCATTATTACGTATTATTGGGCAATAAGATACTTCCTCCTTATTAAGAAAATTGATTTTGCCAATTCAATCACAGAAATTAAAAAAGAGATAAAAGAGGTTGAAAAATATAAGATAATGATGATGAAATTCGGATACATTATTGCTCCTTTCGGTATAACTGGTGTCTTCTTAATTTCTGACATTCCACTTTTATCAAAGGATTCTTTCCTGCCGATTTCTTTAATAATTTTAGTCTGTGTTTTCTCGGTATACTATACTTATAAGTATTCAATATCGGAGACATTTAAGAGGCTATCCCTGGAGATTGAAGAAATAGAACAGCTTGAAAAAGAATAAAAAAGATTAACGGCATATTTTCTACCGCAGGATAGTTAACTATAAATCATTGAGATACCTTACAGAATCATTGAGATCTGAATATAGTTTTTTATACCTCCGGTTATGCTGATACTTAAGAAACCATGGCATCAAAAGAAGCATCAGAATAAAAACCAACAGTAATGGGACCGGAAGAATTCCATTACTCCATGAGAAATTCTTAATTCCTCCGATATCAGTAATATAGTTGTATGATGTCAAAATTGCCAGCAGGTATAGAAATACCAGATAAGCAAGAAAGTCAATTCTCTTTATTGTGTTCAATTTCTTACGGAAGAATAACAGGGATCCCATAACTGTCAAATTATCTGCGGTTTTTGTGAGGATTGTTAATCTTATAACTTCAGAGGTTGTTTTGACTAATAGAAACAGGCCTGCCAAAGTAAGCGGGATTACAGAATTTATTGATAATCTTAAACTCAGATATACGAAAGCATATAAAATCAAACCAAAATAAATTGCCAGGACAATTGAATATATAAGCATTTTCATTTTAACATCTGATAAGACAGAAGAGACGGCTTTACTATGTTTCATTTTAATTGACTTTTTTATCCCTGTTTTATCATCAGTAATCTCCTGATTTGTAATGTGGGCATCATTCCACATCATTTTTAAATCATCCCTTACCATTTTTTAGTGTTTTAATTAACTGATTCTTTATTCTGTTGATTTTGACACCGGCATTACTCTCCGAGATGCCAATTATCTCGGCAATTTCCTTATAATTATAATCTTCCAGGTATAATAGGATTATCGCTTTATCCACATCAGAAAGATAATCGATTGCCTGATAAAGTATCTCTTTTTTATCAGATCCTGCATCGTATTCATGTTCCGGAATATTGTATTCAATTATTGTAAGTTCAGTGTGCTTCGGCAGGAGATATTGTTTACGAACTATGTCAATCGCCGTATTTATTGCAACTCTGTACAGCCAGGTTGAGAAGGCCGATTGATTATTAAATCCCGGATAAGATTTCCAGAGCCTGATCAGTATCTCCTGGTAATAGTCCTCTTTAAATGGATTCCAAAGGAAATAGATATTACAAATCTTATGTAAAATCCCCTGATGCTTATTAACCAATTCTATGAATTCCTCTTCCAACTTCAAACAGATTTAATTTTCCTTAAGTTAGTCGTAAATACTGACCCAAATTTTACAACATAGTGAAATATTATTACATCTGACAAAATATCTATCCTTAAGCATGATCAGTCAGCACCACTCCGGCAAGGCTGCTATGTTTTACACTTCCCGGGCGTGTTTTTATCTAAAGTAATTGAGTTATCAATAGCTATTGAAAATTGTTGTTCTGAAAATTAAAGTGAGTATTATGTCCAATCCTTAAAACTCAATCGTTATCAATATAAATTAAGTATTCTGTATAACTAGAAAAATAAAAAATGAGAAAAACAGAAAATTCACTCAACTGGTTTGAAATCTCAGTACAAGATATCAGACGTGCAAAAAAGTTCTACGAAACAATTTTCGGAATTGAAATGCAAGAGCAGGAAATGATGGGCATGAAAATGGCTTTCTTTCCTTCTGAAACTATGAATGATAAAGTTTCAGGGGGGTTAGTTCAGGGGCCAATGCACAAACCGAGTGCTGACGGAGCAAAAATCTATTTAAATGCTAACCCGGATTTATCAGTTGTATTATCCAAAATTGTAAAAGCGGGGGGGAAAGTTACAATGCCAAAAACAAATATCAGTGAGGATCTTGGCTTTATGGCTTTTTTTTCAGATACTGAAAGTAATATTGTGGCACTTCATTCAAACAAATAGAATATATAATTGTATTAATACTAGTAATTTAACATTATACTAAAAATCATGACGACAAAAATAATGACCATCCAGGAAGTAGCTGACAGATTAGTTGACCTTTGCCGCCAGGGGAAAGCCCTTCAGGCACAGCAAGAACTGTTTTCCGATGATGTTACCAGTCTGGAACCGGCACACTCGCCTACTCCTCCGGCTAGAGGTAAAGAGGAAGTATTGGCAAAAGGAAAGCATTTTGCATCTATGATTGAAAAAATCTATAGTAACTATTTTTCCGAACCGATTATTGGCGGTAATCATTTTAGCATTGTTTGTAAATTAGATGCTACAATGAAAGGACAGGGAAGAAATAAATTGGAAGAAATTTGTGTTTTTGGAGTTAAAGAGGGGAAAGTAAACTCAGAGCAGTTTTTCTATTAATCAATAAAACAAATAAAAAGATGGAAGAATTTTTATTAGTATTCAGATCCGACTATGCAAACAAGGTACCTCAACAATCACCAGAGCAATTACAATCAATGATGAAACCATGGCAAGACTGGATTGGGAGTCTTGCAGCTCAGAATAAACTGGTCAGTTCGGGCAACAGGCTGGCTTCTGAAGGCAGAGTTGTTAAACCACAAAATATCATTACAAATGGACCATATGTTGAGATTAAGGAAGCAATAGGAGGTTATATAATTATCCGGGCAAGCTCACTTGACGAAGCCGCAAAGCTTTCAAAAAGCTGTCCTATTCTCAGTATAGGAGGAAATGTGGAAATTCGGGCTATAGTACCAATGGACTAAAAAAATAAATTTACCCTCCGGATAAAAATCCGGGGGGTTAACTTATGCAAGAGAAGGAATTGATACCGCATTTATTCAGAACAGAATACAGAAAAATAATTTCCGTGCTTTGTAAACGGTTTGGTATTGAATATATTGAAGTCGCTGAAGACATTGTAAGTGACACATTTCTTCTGGCTTCTGAAACATGGGGTTTAAAAGGCTTGCCAAAAAATCCCATTGCCTGGCTTTATACAGTATCGAAAAACAAAGCTATTGACTTTCTAAAACACAAAAAGATTTTTACCGGGAAAGTTTATTCGGATATTCAACAAACAACACTAACTATAAATGAAATAGAGATTGATTTGTCAGACAAAAATATTACCGACAGTCAATTGCAAATGATGTTTGCTGTTTGTCACGATTGTATTTCTAAGGACGCTCAAATAGGGTTATCACTAAATATCCTTTGCGGATTCGGTGTTGAAGAAATTGCAGATGCATTATTAACAAGCCGGGAAGCTACTTACAAGCGATTGTCGAGAGCAAAAGAAAAATTAAAAGCTGAAAATGTCAGAATCGAGCTTCCTGGTCTGTCAGATATCCACAACAGATTAGAAACAGTTTTAACTACCTTGTACTTACTGTTCAGTGAAGGATATTATTCCACTTCACAAAAGACAACATTACGCAAAGAACTTTGTGTTGAGGCAATGCGGTTAAATGTAATGCTCATAGAAAATGAACAGACAAATACGCCATCTGCCAACGCTCTACTTTCGCTTATGTGTTTTCACGCTTCACGATTTGAAGCAAGAACTAAGCAAAATGGTGATATAATTTTATACGAAGATCAGGATGAAAAGCTTTGGAATCGTGAACTTATTGCCAGGGGAGAGCATTATTTAATTCATGCCTCGAAGGGTGATAAATTATCCAAATACCATATTGAAGCAGCTATTGCCTACTGGCATACTCACAAGAAAGACACATTGGAGAAATGGGAAAATATTTTGCAGCTCTATAATAGATTACTCCAGATAGAATATTCACCAATTGCCGCATTAAACCGAACTTATGCCCTTGCTAAAGCCAATGGAAAACAGGAAGCAATTATTGAGGCAGAGAAACTTGATCTTATAACCAACCATTTATATTATTCATTATTAGGAAACCTGTATTCAGATGTTGACAACAAAAAAGCTTTGAGTAATTTGCAAAAAGCTTTAGCCCTTGCGAAGACAGTTGCCGACAAAAAAATAATTGAAAAGAACATTTCCCGGCTAATTAAATAATCAAATCATCCCTTATTACCTTAGTGTAAACCTAATGGGCAATTGAGAGATCGACAGAAAGAAATAAGAATTAAAGCCGTGGAATTGTCATACCTCCGTCAACCATTATCACCTGTCCTGTCGAGTAAGGAAAGCATCCCGTTGCCAGGGCTCCGACAACTTTCCCGACATCATCCGGTTGTCCCCACCGCTTTTGAACACAAAGCCCCTCTGCGATCATCCTGTCGTATTTCTCTTTTACCCCGGAGGTCATATCAGTATTGATAATTCCCGGCCTCACCTCATAAACAGGAATATTAAATTCCCCGAGACGCACGGCAAAAAGCTGCGTAGCCATGCTTACCCCGGCTTTCGAAAGACAGTATTCTCCCCTGTTTACAGAGGCCACTGTGGCAGAAACAGAGGAAATATTAATAATACAGGCTGAATAATTCATATCTGCCAGCTTCTGCTCAATCATCCAGTTTGCTGTTTCCTGGGTAAGAAAGTAGGGCCCCTTAAGATTAGTTGTTATCACCTCATCAAAGCTTTCTTCTGTTGCAGAAAGAACATCTCGCCTCTCTCTCGGGGCTATGCCTGCATTATTTACAAGTACATTAAGTCTGTGGTAATGATCCTTAACCTGCTGAAGTATTCTCTTTCTCTCTTCCTTAATGGCTATACTTCCCTGGCAGTAAATAACATCACTACCTGAGGCTTTTATACTTTCCAGAATATCCTTAACAACTTCTTCCGGACGTATTCCATTGATGGCAATATCAAATCCTTCCTGAACAAGTTGAAGTACTATACCCAATCCGATTCCTCTGCTTCCTCCGGTGACTAATGCTACTTTTCTCATCAGTTAATTTATTTTAATTCCGGTACATCTACCCAACAGCGTTTTGCCCAGCTTTCAATTCCCTTTTCGGCAAGCTGAACTCCCTTGGCTCCCTCACGAAGATCCCATGGAAAAGGCTCATCTTTAACTATATGTTTCAGGAATAATTCCCATTGAACTTTGAAAGCATTATCATAAACTTCCTGGTCCGGCACTTTAGACCATCCATCAAAGAAATTAATCGGCTGAGGCATATCAGGATTCCATACAGGCTTGGGAGTATTGCCATAATGCTGAATGTAGCATTCCCGAAGACCAGCCACAGCAGAACCTTTTGTTCCGTCAACCTGCAGGGTTAGCAGATCGTCGCGTCTTACTCTCACCGTCCATGATGAATTAAACTGGGCTATTATGCCCCCTTCCAGTTCAAATGTAGCATAGGCCGCATCGTCGGCTGTGCATTTATATGTTTTCCCGTTCTCATCAACCCTTTTACCGATATGTGTTGCACCCAGGCAGGAAACTGCCTTTACTTTTCCAAAAACATTATCGAGAACATAGCGCCAGTGGCAAAGCATATCAACAATAATTCCGCCGTCATCTTCTTTACGGTAATTCCATGAAGGACGCTGGGCGGGAATTGAATCGCCCTCGAATACCCAGTATCCGAACTCACCTCTTACGGAAAGAATCTCACCAAAGAATCCCTGCTGTATAAGCCTCTTCAACTTGATGATCCCCGGAAGCCATAGTTTATCCTGGACAACACCGTTTTTAACTCCGGCTTTTGTGCACAGTTCATAAAGTTCAAGAGCAACTTTTGTACTTACTGCAATTGGTTTTTCACAATAGATATGCTTGCCGGCTTTTACTGCTTTTTTTACTGCATCGGCTCTTCTTCCGGTTGTCTGGGCATCAAAATAGATAATATTATCCTGATCTGCCAAAGCCGAATCCAGATCAGTACTCATCCTGGTAATACCTGTAAGTGCACATAGTTTCTTCAGCTTGTTTTCATCACGGCCGATAAGAATGGGATCGGGTATTATCGTTTCCCCGGGACCAATCATCACACCTCCCTGTTTTATAATTTCTGCTATAGATCTGAGCAGGTGCTGATTTGTTCCCATGCGGCCGGTTACGCCATTCATTACTATTCCTACTTTATGTTGTTTCATATGTTAATTCTTTATACGTGAGCTTTATATGCTGTAATAATATTATCAAGAAACAGAGCCTGGTTAAGTTTCCAGTATTCGGTGGAGAATATTTCCACTTCAATGAATCCGTTAAACCCGGTTGCCTCAACCCATGATCTTATCTTCCTTATCGGTATGCAACCTTCACCCATCAGACCACGGTCATTCAGAAAATCAAGTGTCGGAGATTTCCAGTCGCAAACATGAAATGCCAGCAACGAGTTATTATTCCCGCAACGCTTAATTTCCTTTTCAAGGTTGGGATCCCACCAGAGATGATACACATCAACTGCCACACCAACCCATGGAGAATTTAAAGTTTCCGCCAGTTCATTAGCCTGTGCCAGAGTATTTATCGCTGACCGTGTGTCGGCATACATCGGATGGAGAGGTTCTATGGCTAACTTCACACCGGCAGCCTCAGCCTCCGGAAGAATTGTTGCAATACCGTCCCGGATCTGCTTTCTGGAGTCGTCCAGTGATTGTGCCGGATCGGCACCGCAAACAAGTACGATAAGTTTTGTTCCAAGTTCGAAAGCCTCTTCAATAGCTTTCCGGTTATCATCAATTGCTGCCTCTCTTTTTTTAAGTTCTCTCCCTGGAAAGAAACCTCCTCTGCATAGAGAGACAACACTGAGACCATGCTGCCTGATCATCTCACCTGTCTTCTTTATATTTCTGCCATTCAGTGCATCCCGCCATACAGTGATTCCGCTGACACCATTGGAGGCGTAGTTTTTTGCTGCATCTTCAATGCCCCAGGGTTTTGTTGTTATAGTATGAATGCAGAGACGTGAAAGGTCAGTTATCGGATTAGTATTCATTTAACGCAATTAAAATAAGTGTAATAGGGTTCCTTGCTTATGATGCGCTGAAGATAAAGGGATACCTCACGGATATGATAATCGCCCCACATACTCGATTCACCATAAGGAATCTTGCTTCCCTGAGGTATGTAATCCCAACCATTCGGACGATGGTATATGGAGTGCAATAACAGTCCCTGGTGGTTTGCATCAGTGCTCAGATAAGGCTCCTCAAGCAAGGTATTCAGCATGGTGAGACCTGCCTGCCAGTAACGGGCACCTGCCTCCGTATCACCTTTATCAGTGAGGAATTTCCCTAACCTGAGTAAACCCTGTGCCCCGATAGCTGCCGCAGAGCTATCAACGGGTTCATAATCATTAAAGGGATCAGCGGGTTGTCCGAGGTAATCACCCAGCCTGATAAGATCCGGTGCCCCTGCATCCCAATAAGGAATCCCGTCAGAAGGTGATTGTCCGATATAAAAGTCGCAGGTAGCTTTTGCTGCTTTTAACATGAGAGCTGACAGAGCATCCTTTCCTCCTGATGAAGCAAAATCATCCTCATTTGCAGTATCAAGCCATTCAAGTTGTTCAGCAAATCCGCACATTGCCCATGCGAGACCTCTGGTCCATGTTGTGAAGCCGGAATAGCCCTGCTGGGAATTAGGACAACGGAAATTCCCGTCTTTTACATTGAATATACTCTCATGTGCAGTACGGCCGGGAACATCATAGATATCACGACCTTCTCCGTAAAAGACAGAGAAGTTTGCAGTTGCTGTTAAATGGTGTATTGCACGTTCAAGGATATTTATCTTAATATCCCCTTCACCCTGCAAAACGTGTCCCAGCATATGGCTGATAATAAGTGCACGACATGATCGGATTGTATCAACGAACAAAGAATGCGCTCCGTTGAAAGAATGGATAAAGCCTCCGTTTTTAATTGTTGTCCAGCGTGAAGCCTGAACAGCCCCGGAAATTTTTAATGCCAGTTCATAAAAATTCTTTTCCCATTCATTGGATTGGATTTTACCCTCGCACATGAGACGTAAAAGATTTCCGTATGTGCTTACATTGTTAAATCCGTGATCGTGAACACCATAATGGCTGATGTGCGGAGCCATTTTATCCAGTATCTTCTTTTTTGCATCATCCAGTGGTTGTTTCTCCCCGGTAGCATCAAACTGCAGAATTCCGGAACCATATTGAAATCCCTGTGTCCATTCAGTCCATCCCCTGGTGGAATAGTTGCCACCTATTGTAAATACAGGTGAACCTTTGGATTCATCATAGCGTTTATCAATAAGCTGAATCTTCTGCCCGGAAATTTGCCAGAATTTTATCAGCCTGTCTGAAAAATCAGCAGGTTTAAGTTTATTGTTAATGTTGATCATTGATAAAAAAGCATTATTTTACAAGAGATTATAGTGAAGATTTTCTCACCGAAAGATAACAATATAATATAAATTAGTTTTATATTTTTGATCAGAATCAAAGGCTTTTAGTCTCCCATCTATATTGGAGATAACCAATAATTTGAAGAGTTTCATATAACTATTTAAAAGCGATGAACGCAAGAATAAAAATACTGACCTGGAGTGTGTGTTTTATACTTATTGCCTTTACAGGATGTCAATCCGGCCTCCGGACAACTGTAAAGAAGACACATGAAGCAAAGTGGGAGAAGCTCGGACCAGGAGGAGGAGGCGCAATTTTTATCCCTACCTTTTCCTATAAATCACCTGATCATTTTCTCCTGCGCTGTGACATGACAGGCTCATATCTTACAAGAGATGGGGGGACCTCCTATCAGCAGATAAACTTTGCAGGCGGAGCTTCGTCATATACCTGGGATCCCATCGATTCAAACATTGTTTATGTTGGTTCAGCCTCACTTAACCGGTCAGTTGACGGAGGGAGAACCTGGGAACGGATCTTTCCTTCAAAAGAGGAAATAACACATGAAATATTCAGAGGCGATCATGCTGATTACAATATTGAAACAACAGATAGCTCATTATATTCTCATACCTCCGGAAGAATCAGTGCAATCAGGGCCGATCCGATGCGGGCCGGGTCTGTCTATTTCAGCATGGGCAGGTACTTCTTTTATACATCTGACGCCGGCAAAAGCTGGAAAAGAGATTCACTTCAGCAACCTGTTGATTTCATTTATACAAACAGGTCAGCTTTAAAAGGGGAAGTCTTCATACTTACTGCTTCATCGGCTTATATTTTTAATAAATCAACCCGGACAATCAGCCGGAAAGATCTGCCAGAAGCCATGTCTCCTGCATTTTCTTTTACAGGTGGTACAGTGGCAAACAGTGATAAGGTGATGTTATATGCACTTCATCACGATCAGAGCAAAGATATCCGTGAAGAGTTTGGACATAGTGAAGTATGGCAGTCAGATAATCTTGGTGATACATGGAAAAGAATAACAGACCCTGTCATAACCAATAAGATTGCCGGAATAAAACCAAGTTATTCAATGATTGCCTGTTCTGAGTATGATGCAGGTAATGCATATCTTATCAGCAACAGGTATGAAGAAAAGAAAAACAATAAAGAATTTATCTATTGGTACGGAGCACTGAAAACAGGTAATAGCGGTAAAAACTGGGAGTGGGTATGGAAAGGCGGAGGAGGTTCAGGACAGTATGCAGTGAAAGATGGTATTGGTGTTTCCAATCTTAAAGATGCATGGGCTGAGAAAGCTTTTGGTGGTGAGTACATCCGGCTGATGGATGTAGGAGTATCTCCAACCAATGGGAAGATTGCTATTGTGACTGATTGGTACCGTACCATGAAAACAATGGATGGAGGAAAGAGCTGGAATGAAATTTACAGTGCCCGACAACCAGATGGAACATTTATCAGCAGGGGTTTGGATGTAACTACTGCTTATGGGGTCCATTTCGATCCCTTCGACAGTAATCATATTGCAATAAGCTATACTGATATTGGATATCATCACTCATTTAACAGGGGAAAAAGCTGGGTAAGGTCTACTGAAGGAGTACCACCCGAATGGATAAATACATGTTACTGGATGGTATTCGATCCGGCTGTGAAAGATAAAATCTGGTCGGTATGGTCATACCTGCACGATTTTCCAAGAGGCAAGATGACACGGAACCCAAAGTGGAAAGAGATAGGAAAAGGAGGTGTTTGTGTTTCTGTTGACGGGGGAAAAACATGGAAACCGGAGTATGATGGAATGGGATTTGATTCTCCGGCCACATCCATTGTTCTTGACCCGGAATCAGCTCCTGGCAACCGTACATTATATGTCAGTGTCTACAGTAAAGGCGTATTTAAGTCGACCGATGACGGAAAGACATGGCATCTTAAAAATAATGGCATAGAAGAAAATACCTGCGCTTTTGAACTGACTCTGACCAGTAAAGGGATATTATTTCTAACAGTTAGCGCCACTCCTATGCATAAAGATGGAAAAAAAGGAACATCAATTTATTCTGGTGCAGTTTACCGGTCAGCAGATGGTGCAGAAACATGGACAAAACTGAATGTCGCTGATGGCATTATCTTCCCTAATGGAATAGATTACGATCGCCAGAATCCGGACCGACTTTATCTTGGCTGTTGGGCAGATATTGATTTGAGCGATCTTGTAGGTGGTGATGTAGTCAGGGCAAATGGGGGTAACAAGCCAATCAGCATGCCGGGAGGAATTTTCCTGTCAGAAGATGGCGGCGATACCTGGACCTCCATATTCGATGAAAAGCAATATGTTTATGATGTTACTGTTGATCCTTACCATGCCGGCAGAGTATATTGCTGCACGTTCAATCAGGCTGCCTGGCGAAGTGATGATTACGGGAAAGTCTGGAAAAAGATTAAAGGTTATGATTTTCACTGGGGACAAAGAATCGTGATTGATAAGAATGATCCGGAACAAATTTATATAACTACTTTCGGTTCAAGTGTATGGCATGGGATACCCATAATTGATAAATAAACATGAGGTGGTAATATTTAAATTTAGTATCCTGCACTACCTGTAGTTTAAGATACTGCATTACGGACTTTCTATAATAAGAATTAACTGGTCTGAGTTTAAAGTATGAAATAATTTTGCGTAAATTTGAATGCAATGCCATTAAGGGGTAATCTTTAATTCTTAAATAAGCTAACATGGTTTGATTAAATGAAGGAATCATATTCGTGGTCATTATTTCTTCAGGGCGATAAGCATGCATTTTCTGAGATCTTCCTTACCTACCATGATGATTTGTACCGCTATGGAATAAAGCTTTCCCGTGATCCGGAAATAGTTAACGACTGTATCCAGGAACTTTTCCTTAAGCTTTGGAAAAACCGTACCAATCTGAAACCCGTGCTTGACATCAAACCTTACCTTTTCAAGTCATTACGCAACCACATTATTGATAATCTGGAATTAAAGAGACAAACTCTTCCTATTGACCAGGACATTGAGGAGTTGTTTATCATTGAATTCACTGCTGAAGATTTCATGATATCCGTTCAGACTGAAAAAGAAACACAGCAAAAAGTCATTAAATTGCTCAATCAATTAACCCCGCGTCAAAGGCATGCAATTTATTTGCGATACTTTGAAGAGCTGGAATTTGAAACTATTGCCCGGATTATGGATATGCAGGTGCAATCAGTCCGAAATTTAATCAGCCGTGGATTGCTTCTGATGCGTGATCTTACTCTGATCCTGCTTTTTTCCATCATATGTGATTGATCACATTATGTCCTTCCCGATTTATTTTTAAGAAAAGTTAAATTAACTGAGTATAATATTTAAATATTCCCGTGATATAGATAGTACGAAATAAAAACAAAATTCGTAAAAGATTGAAAAAAAATGATTTTGACGAGCTTAATGAGATGATTTTGAACGAATCATTTCGTGAATTTGTAGAAGGAACGAATCCTGAATCTACTGTAATTTGGGAAAAATGGGTCGCCGCTCATCCTGATAAAAAAGAGGAATTTGAAAATGCGGTCAATGTTCTCAGAACCCTTTTGAATACCAGGAAATCCAGTGTGAGAACTGATAAAACCGAGTCATTGCAAAAGCTGATGAATATTATAAATGAACAACCTGAGACAGTCAGTACTTTCAGGAAATTCAATTCATTCTGGATTAAGATAGCTGCGGTGAGTCTGTTAGTCATTGGGTTAACTTCACTTTTTAACGTGTTCCACCATCGCAGCATCAAAACCCAGGATCTTGCTTATAATGAAATAATCGTTCCACTTGGAGAAAAAGCGCAGATAATATTGTCTGACGGATCCCATGTTTGGATTAATTCTGCCAGTAAACTCAGGTATCCTGTAAAGTTTGGTGAAATTTCTAGGGATGTTACACTGGAAGGTGAGGCTTTTTTTGATGTTGTAAAAAAACACGGTAAAACTTTCGTGGTAAATACCCGTGATGTAAAAGTAAATGTTCTTGGCACCGCTTTCAATGTTAAATGTTATCCGGGAGATAAAAAAACCCAGACAATTGTTGTCAGAGGTGAGGTTAAGGTTGAAGATATCCGTGGTAACCATGATGGAATAATAATTAAACCCAATGAAATGGCCACTTTGCGGGAGAAGGCACCGGATGAACAGCAAGCTTCACAAATTACTTCAATCACGGTAAACAAAGTCGATCCGGAAAATCTCGTAAGCTGGAAAGATCAGTTGCTGGTTTTTGCAGGAGAGTCCTTTGAGGATCTTGCAATTAAAATGGAAAGATGGTATAATGTCAAAATTAAAATTAATGATGATGAGTTAAAATCAGAACGGTTTAACGGGAAATTTGTGCATAATGAAACAGTTTACCAGGTACTGGAAGCTATTAAAATAACTACTCCAATTAACTACAAGGTTGAAAAAGATACAATAATCATATCCAAAATAAAAAGAAACTAGTATAAACCATTAAAACCTACAGCCGTTGGAAAAAAACTAAACTAAGACTAACCCTAAATGAAAAACCGGAAAATGCTGATACATCTTCCGGCAATTCTAAATTAATCCGTCCCATGAACCTCTTCTGAAAGCTACATGGGTAATTACTAATTAAAAAACTATCAAAACTATGAAAAAAAAATTGTTTTTGGGCATTTTTTTTGAAAAGAATTGCCTTCAAAAAACCCTCCTAATTATGAAAATTTCAACTTTCTTCCTTATTCTGGCAACTCTTCAAAGCTTTGCAGTCGGATATAGTCAGTCAAGCATTATCAAGCTGAATAATGAAAGCCGGACACTTCTAAGTGTAATTGAAGCTATTGAAAATCAAAGTGATTATAAAATCTTTTATAAAACAGATCAGGTTGATGTTACCCAGACAGTTGATATTGACGATAACGAAGCCACTGTTGCATCTGTCTTAAACAAAGCGCTTGATGGCACTCATCTTTCATATGTTGTGATGGACAAGCTGATTGTTTTTGCACGGGAAGAAGCCATAAATCAAAAGGGTAAAGTGACTGGTGTCATTACCGATGCCACTACCAATGAACCTTTAACAGGAGTGAATATCTCTATAGACGGGACCTCCAAAGGTGTAATCTCGGACATTAGCGGGAAATACACAATTGAAGTAGAAGAAGAAAATGCATCCCTTGTATTTTCATACATTGGATATGCAACCCAGAAAATCTCTGTTTCCGGAAAATCTACCATAAATGTAAGTTTAGTGGCCGATATTAGAAATTTGGATGAGGTGGTAGTTGTGGGATATGGTCAACAGAGAAAGAGTGACTTTACTGGTTCAATAAGCAGTGTTAAAGACAAAGACCTTACACTTCTGCCGACTCAAAGAGTTGATCAGGCATTGCAAGGTCGTGCAGCAGGTGTAACTGTTACGAATACAGATGGTGCCCCAGGAGGCAATACAACGATACGGATAAGAGGTAGTAATTCACTCACTGGAAATAGTAATGCCCTTGTTGTTATAGATGGACTGCAAGGTGGAGAGCTTAGATCTTTGAACCCAAATGATATTGAGTCAATTGAAGTTTTAAAAGATGCTTCTGCCGCGGCAGTTTATGGCTCACGGGGCGCTAATGGTGTGATTTTAATTACAACGAAAAAAGGAAAAGCAGGTAAGCCGGTGATAAATTATAATTTTAGCGAAGGCATCCAAAGACTTACAAGGACACTTGATTTAATGAACGCTGGTGAATTTTCTCGTGCAGCAAATGAATTTTCAGCCACATTAGATGAAGACTACCCACCAAGCGGCTTTAAGCCCTTTACTGATGCAGAAGTTGCTTCTTTTGAAAAGAACGGTGGCACAGACTGGCAGAGGGAGGTTTACAAAACCGGTAAGATAATTAATCATCAGCTTTCTTTTGGCGGAGGTACAGACAAAATGAATTATTTTTTCTCGGGTGGTTACATGAATAATAAAGGTATAATGATAAATTCCAACTATAAGCGTTATTCTCTTCGTGCAAATGTAAATGCAGATATTAATAAATGGGTAAGTGTTGGTTTAAACTGGGCAGGTTCAAAAGAAAAATCAAATGTGCCTCCATTTGGAAATGGGACCGCAAGCGGCGTTGTTATTGGTCAGGCAGCTAATGAGGCATACCAATGGGATGCGACCACTCCTGTTTATGATGCTTCAGGTAATTACATGGTACATAAACCAGGATATGGACATGATGAAGGCGCAAATCCGGTCATGTCTGCAATGGAAACATTTAATGAAATAAATACTATCAGAAATAACATAAATAGTTATTTGGACTTCAAACCATTAAAGGGTCTTGATCTAAAAGTTACAGGAGGGGCAATCATTGCAAACGAGAACAATATCAGCTATTTGAACAGGAAGACATTTGAAGGAGCCGGTGTTGGTGGCTTAGGTACAGTGCATTCAGCAGCGAGTTCTACATATCAGAGTTCAAATATCTTAACCTATAGTAAAGATTTTAGCGAGAAACATCGTTTAGTGCTCACAGGTGTTACTGAATATATTGTTCAAAATTATCAAAACTACGATTTTCAGGGAGATGGTTTTGCCACAGATATTACCGGTATTTACGATTTAGCAAGTGCGACGAACCTTATTGTAACCGGGAACGGGATTACTGAACGGGAAACTATGTCTTATCTTGGACGTGCTAATTATGTTTTTGACAGCAAATATGCATTAACAGCCTCTTATCGGGCAGATGGTTCATCCGTGCTTGCACCTGGTCACAAATGGGCATACTTCCCTGCACTTGCTTTAGCATGGACTGCCTCTAATGAAACATTTATTAAAAATATAACTATTGTGTCGAATTTAAAACTCCGGGGTAGCTGGGGTATATTAGGTAATCAGAACATATCTCCATATTCAACACTTGCAAGCGTAGGTGGTGGTGCCAATTATCCTTATAATGGCGGGGGCTCATATGATGTAGGATATATCGTTAATTCCGCTTCCAATAGTAAGCTTAAATGGGAAAGTACTGAACAAATCAATGTTGGATTGGATTTAGGCCTGTTTAAAGGCAGATTAACTGCAACAATAGATATATATA
>JGI20214J51650_10000213_pt1 | contig 36725 bp, 32 predicted proteins | sample WetSurMetagenome_FD_51650 | JGI IMG/M metagenome (IMG submission 51650)
TGTAAAATACCAGGTTTCGTTTTTCAGATCAACCAGGATATCGCCGGTGCGTTGATCGAGGCTCCATTTGTCTTTCCCCCGTTTTGTATAAAGCGCATCAAGTTCTTTTCTCTTTTCATTGATTTTGCTCATATCACAGGTTATCTTGACGCACTTGCATTTATCTTCACTGTTAAATACAATTATCCATGTTTCAGACTCATCATCAGAGATAAACTTTAGGTAATTATACTTCTCATTACGAACAGAGTCATCATTTATGAACCCGGGTTTTTCCTTTTTCATTGATTTCAGAACTTCTGTTTTGCTGAAACCTAAGAAAACCTGTGCCTGTGAACAAAGTGCAGGTAATGAGATCAGTAATGCAAGCAGAGCCTTTTTTATCATACACTAAGGAACTTCAACTGTATTAAGTATTTCAGTTATGATCTGATCCTGAGTAACGCTTTCTGCTTCTGCCTCATAGGTAAGGCCTATTCTGTGGCGCAATACGTCAGGGCAGAGGATGCGAATATCTTCAGGAACAACAAATCCCCTTCTCTTTATAAAAGCAAAAGCTTTTGCTGCATTTGCCAGGCTGATGCCGGCACGTGGTGATGCACCATAAGAGATCAGAGGCGAGAATTTTGAGAGGCCGTATTTTGCCGGTTCCCTGGTTGCAAATACTATATCAAGAATGTAGTTTTCAATTTTCTCATCGAGGTAAACCTCTTTTACGGTGCTGCGGGCACGAATGATATCCTCAGGTTTCAGGCGTTGTGATGCTGTCGGGAATGTTTCGGCAAGGTTTTCACGTATAATTAAGCGTTCCTCTTCTTTCTCGGGATATGTTATCACCACTTTAAGCATAAAACGATCTACCTGTGCTTCCGGAAGCGGGTATGTCCCCTCCTGTTCTATAGGGTTCTGTGTGGCAAGGACAAGGAATGGTTCATCAAGTTTATAGGTTGTCTCACCTATTGTCACCTGTCGTTCCTGCATTGCCTCAAGCAGCGCACTCTGCACTTTAGCCGGTGAACGGTTAATTTCATCAGCCAGGATGAAGTTTGCAAAGAGCGGTCCTTTCCTTACAATAAACTCCTCTTTCTTCTGGCTGTAAATCATCGTTCCTATGAGGTCAGCCGGCAACAGATCAGGAGTAAACTGTATCCTGCTGAATTTTGCATCTATAACAGAAGCCATTGTCTTAATAGCAAGTGTCTTTGCAAGGCCGGGCACTCCCTCCAGGAGTATATGACCGTTAGAAAGCAATCCGATAAGCAATGAATCAGTCAGATGACGCTGACCGATTATCACTTTGTTCATCTCCTGCCTTATTACATCAACAAAGGCACTCTCCTTTTCAATTTTTTCGTTTAGTAAACGGATATCTGTGGTGTATTCCATATACTTTGATAGTTAATAATTTTCACTTTAAAAATCTGGAGCAAATATGCTCTGTCAATTTAAAAAACGGTGTTAAAGCATGTTAAAGAAGTGTTAAAGGTTTGTAACACCACTGTAACGTGCTTAATCACACTTTCCCAAATTCGCTGTGTTTAAATAGCCGCACCATCATAATAAGGATCAGCGGCACAACACAAGGGTGGATATCCTGTCCGACAAGCATTGCCGCAGGGAAATAGAGAAATGCAAGATACAATGCCGGTCTTGCGAGTTTCCTGAATTTCTTTGCCATTAAGACAAAGTAAAGTATAAAGGGGATCAGAGGGTTGAATGCCACTATTAAAAGGTTGTAATGTGTTGCCTGGTGGTCGGAAAAGAAATTAAAAAAGATCATCAGCAGGGAAAGGATGCTGTATCCGGAAAAAATAATCCAATCTGAAACTTTGCCCATTATAGGCACCCCAAATACAAAAGTAATAAGCACAACGAGAACCAGGACTGAATATAAAATTGTAATCAGCAGCCATTTATTTGGTTTTTCCGCAGGTACATTGCTATTATCAAGTACCATTACAGAAGATGACAAAACAGGTTCACGCTTTCCGGAATGGTTTACTGTAGCAGCTCCCATGTCTTCCATTAAGTACAATGGAAGGAATGCTTCCTCTCTTACGGATGCCTTTTTATCGGCAGGTAAACCCAGAAGAAAATCAGCTCCGAAATCGAGCCATGGAATAGCAACCTGATACTGATGGATAAGTTCCCTGAATGTTGACTCTTTTTCTTTGACAGGATATGAAACCGGACCTGAAAGAGATTTTTCAATTATGTCACGAACCCTGGTTGCACAGTTATCATAAAAGAAGTTATACCTGTAAGAGGCGTTCTCAGGCCTTACATTATCATTCAGAAGATTAATCATGGTAATCTTCTCATCGTTATTAAGGTTTATTTTCTGAGACCATACTGACCTGCCTTCCATCCTGTACTCAATCATAAAAGTCTCCATTGTGCATGCACCTACCAGGTAATCGAGCTTGCCCTTTGCAAAACGGAAAGCAAAATGAGGGGTATCAAAATCAAACAGACCCCAGTTATAAACAATATCCCTTCCTTTTCCACGCACAACAACCCTTATTGCTGAGTGACCATAAACAGAATATACCTCATGTCCAGGCTCACATGTGAGCATATAGAAATCAATAGAGTCAATTGGCTGTGAGAGAGCCTTTGAGTAAACCAAAAATGTAAAAAGGGATATTAAGAGTAAAAGTTTCTTCATGATTAAAAAATATGCGTAAACCTAAGATAAAAAAAGAGAAAAGACAACAGGCAGGAGGCAAAAGTAAGAGGCTGTTGTCAGACCTGACTCTTATTCTCATCATTTTTAAGCATGCGCTGCAAATTATCTCTGAAGCCCATTCCAACTGGAATAACAGCATTGGTAAGATTTATCTGGTTACCTTCAATGAACTTAATTTTATCTACTGCTATAATAAATGATTTATGAACCCTGATAAACTTATCATCAGGAAGTCTCTCCTCCATGTTTTTGAATTTCTCATGAACAACCAGACACTTTTCCGGTGTGATTACTTTCAGATAGTCACCATAAGATTCAATGTAAATAATATCCCTGTAATTTACCTTATAGATTTTTTTATCTGATTTAAGAAGCAGATAGTCTATGTCCGCGGGGTTTTTATGCATTTTCAGGTTCAGCTTTTCTGAGGCTTTGTTTACTGCTTTCAGAAAGCGTTCGTAAGAAAATGGCTTAAGAAGAAAATCCACTGCATCGACTTCAAACCCTTCAACAGCATATTCAGGGTAAGCAGTTGTGAAAATAACAAGAGGCGGATCTACAAGGGTTCTTAAAAACCTGATTCCTGATAAACCAGGCATGTTAATATCAAGGAAAACCAACTGTACAGTATCAGTCTGTAATATGTCATTAGCTTCAAACGCGTTTGAGCAGATTGCCCTAAGTTCAAGCGCCGGTGTCTCAGCGGTAAACTTCCTCAGTATATCCTGTGACAACGGCTCATCATCAACAACAATGCATTTAATCTTCATCTTTCTGTCTCAGGTTTTTAATCTTCATCACAACCCTGAAAAAAAGAGGAGAGTCTGTAACTGTAAACTCATGATCTTCAGGGTATATCATAGCAAGTCTTTTACGTACATTTTCAATTCCCACTCCCTTATACTCATTGTTTTCAATTTCGTCCACGATACCTTTGTTATTTTCAATCTCAAAGGAAAACTCGCGATCTTTGACCATCAGGTCGATCTTAATATATGACCTGTCAGGAGAACCTTTTACCCCATGTTTAAAGCTGTTTTCGACCAGGGGCAACAACAGCATTGGAGCAATTGAAAAATTGTCTGTTTCACCGTTTACATTGAAAATCAGGTCTGCCCTGCTATCGCTTCTTATTTTTTGAAGGTCAATATAATCTCTAAGGAATTTGATCTCCTTTGACATGCTTATCAGGTCTGAGTTTGTATCATAAATAACATATCTCAGTATTTCTGACAATTTCAATACGGTATCAGCTGTTTGTTCTGATTTACTCAGAGAAAGGGAATAAATGCCATTAAGGCTGTTAAATAAGAAATGCGGGTTTATTTGCCCCTTCAGCACTTTAAGTTCGGCCTCGGCGTTTTCTTTCTGAAGAAGACTCAGACGGCGGTTTGCATCTGACAGACTGAACCATCCTCTTGATAATTTAAGCAGGCTTGTTATTACCAGGTATACAGTTACTATTTTGCATAAATCGGTAAAAGAGTAATATGAAATGAAATAGTAACCTGGCAAAATTCTGTCAATCCATTTGTCAAAAAGCATTATGTTTATTTCAGCTGCCAGGGGTATCAGGAGAATCAATGAAAAAATGTAATAGAGGTATCTCTTGCTACTCAATAAACCAGGTATCAACACCATAAGGTTGAGGTACACAAATGGCAGAATAGTCAGATGAAAAAGGAACGTATACAGGTAGTCTATCTGCTGCGCTTTTCCTGATCCGGTAAACAAGCCCAGTAATACAATAAATGAAAAGCACCAGAACAGGATGTGCTGTAACATCCTGTTCCCTGATAATGAATTTATTTTTTCCCTGAACATTATTTAATTCGTTTCAGAGTGATACACATAATATCATCTCTCTGATCCAATGGTTTCGATTTATCAGAGTTATCTTTAAAAGCCGCCGGATCATTTCCATATTTGACAATAAATTTCTGAAGTTCTTCTGTTGAAGCTGTCAGAACATATGTATCATCGCCATTCTGATCTGTTATTGTCTCATGGGATATCCTTATCTTATTCTTTTCAAAAAGGGAAGTAAGCCATGTTTCGTTAAACCATTTTAGGTTTATTTCGTTGTCGGCAATTATGACTTTTGCAATAGTATGTGTCTGGATCAGATGATATCCGGCCAACTCAGGCACCTTAATGTTTGATGGAATGAAGTCAACATAAAGCTGGCTATTGAGTTTGAACAGGTGTACTTCAAATTCAGAAGGGCCATCCTTTTCATAATAAGTTATCTTATAAGAATTCTGAGGTTTGTGCTCACCGGGGAATTTATTCAATACTGACTGTTCTAATACCCATTTTGAAGAGTCATTATCCAGCCATGTTCCTAAAAGAGATGGGTCAAAAATCACATCGCTTTCTTTATAGAAGGGATGGAGTGATTTCACAAGGCACCCGCTCACAAGGAGTGCTATTGCAATAATTAACAGAATGCTCTTTGGTTTCATGATTTTGAGATTTTATGAAACAAAGTAATATCAACCGTTTGGCTGAAAATAATTTTTTCGATGAACGCGGCTGCCTTATCGACAAACCCAATATAAGTGCTTATTTTTCTTTTATAATCAGTCCCATTTTCACCCATAACCCGGTCATATTTCCCCATCTGACGACAATTCTTTTCCCTCGTGGAGTTTTCCATTCCTCTTCAATACTGAGATGGCAGTTGATTCCCTCTCCTTTTCGGCTATGGTGGCAAAACCGGCATTCAAGAGGTTGTAAACCGCTGCCAAAGAGTTCACACAAACCATCCATAAAGAAGGTGCATCCGTTTCCGGAAAATACTTCAAGAGCAATGCTCCCCTCATTCCCTTTGAATCCAGGAGAAAGAACAGCAAAATCTTTTTCAGGAGAGACCTCGAGCATAATCCGATTTATATACTGTGTCTGCAGAACCGCTTCAGCTTCATCTACAGTCCACCATCCCGGTCTCAGACAATATCCTTTGCAGATATCGCAACTGCATGGTTCAGACGGAGAGTACTTTTCCTGTAGCATACCTGTCTGTATTTAAACTACCCTGGTTTCAACGGCATAGAAAAATAAAATGTGGTCCCTTTATTTACTTCAGATTCAATCCAGATCTTCCCTCCCAAAAGTTCAACAAGGCCTTTAACAATTGAGAGGCCGAGACCATTTCCGCTTGAAATTCTCTCCGGACCCATATTCAATTGAGTAAATCTCTCAAAAACAAAGCTGTGCTTATCAGCAGGTATTCCCATTCCCGTATCTGACACAAAAAACAGCAGGTCATTATTCACTCCTCGTTGACAACCTGCTTCTATTTTTCCAACATCAGTAAACTTAAAAGAGTTACTTATAAGATTTATAAGAATCTGTCTTAATCTGACCGCATCTGTGATAAAGACAGTCTTCTCTGAACCGTTAAATACGTTAAGACCAAATGCAATATGTTGCTTTCCCAGGCGCTTTTGCTGTTCCTTGAAATAATTGCCAATTACGTCAAACAATTCATTAATGTTGCACTCCTGATAGTTAACATTTACCTGACCTGATTCAATCTTTGAGATATCAAGTATATCATTTATTATAAAAAGCAAATCATTGCAACGCTGGCTTATTATTTCCGAATATTGCTCCAAAACTGCCTTATTATCATAGTTTTCGACCATTAATGAAGAGAAACCAATAATTGCATTCATCGGAGTACGTATCTCATGACTCATATTCTGGAGAAATGCGGTTTTTAGCCTGTCGCTCTCTTCTGCTTTCTCTTTCGACTTAATTAAGTCAGCCTCGGCACGCTTACGGTTTGTAATGTCATGAACTATTGAATGGAGAAGCACTTTTTCCCCTATTTTAATGCTGCTGCTGAATACTTCCACATCCCTGATGGAACCATCTTTTAACCTGTGCCGGAATTCAAATTGGGTCTTATGATGCGACTTTACATTGTCCAGGTTTTTCTTTATATTCTCGGCTTTAAGCGTATTTATCTGATTGATTTTCATATGCCTCAGTTCATCACGGCTCCAGCCATAAAAGATTGCCGCTGCCCTGTTGGCATCAATAATTTCTTCTGTATCAGGATCAATAAGTAGCTTGACAGCTGAATGATCTTCAAATATTTTCCTGAATTTTTCCTCGCTCTCTTTTAATACTTTCTCAGCCTCTTTTCTTTTTGCCTCCTCCTTTAAAAGAGTTCTCACTTTGGCCAGCGAAAGGAAATAATATGCAACTATTCCAAAAAGCAATGAAAACACAAATATCAACCGGTTTCTGAGCCTGGTAAGAGCCATATAAATATCTTTCTCCTGATACGAGATAAGTATTGTCCAATAAGTATTCCTGAGCGGGGTGCGATAGAATGTAATATAGCGTGTTCCTGACCTTGAAGTATTTGAATCTGTTGAGTCAATGTATGCAGCCTTTTCGGTACCGCTTTCATGGGTTCTGATCTTATCAAGCAGTCTGACAGCCGAAGGATCGTTATGGGAAAGCTCAAGAAATGTTTTGCCTGTATGGCCATTAATTGGACAATATATTTCCACCCCGTTTTCACTGAGTAACCAGACGTTACCTGTTCCCCTGATTTTAATATTCCCGAGATAAAGCTTTCCCAATTCATCAATGGGTATCAGCATGGCCAGGCTCCCTACATATTTGTCTTCCTTAAAAATCGGGACATGCATTGCAATTGCCATATATCCCTGAGCCGCCATGAATACATCACTTATGACAGGTTTATGGGTTGCAATTACTTCCCTTACATGTGCCTGATAGGAGATATCAGACCCTATTACTGCTTTATTATACGGGTAAGTGTACATAATAACTCCCTTCTCATCTACCCTGGTGATGGCTGAGATTATGCTGTTGTGTGATGCATAAAAATCAGACATCAGCTTTTCACCTTCGGGACCAAAATCGATTATTTCATTAAGCTCAGAGAAAAAAGTCAGATCCGATTTAAAATCCCCGAAGAAAGAGCTGATCCCCTGAGATGCGGTCCTTGCAAGAATTAACTGCTCACTGTTAAAGTCATTGATTGTCCTGTCTTTGATATCAATATAAACCAAAAAGCAGGCTGTAAAAAATACAACCAGTACTACAGGCATCAGCAGGTACCTTCTTGATATTCTTGGCAAAGCCATTTGTCAGTGTTTGGGTTTTAAAGTTAACTCATAAAACTAAAATCCAATGTCACTGATGACCATTTTCTAAATAATTATCTAAAATCAGATAAAAAAAGAGGCTGCAAAAATTGCAGCCTCTCCGGCAAAAGTTATTTGACTACTGAGAACGCCAGTGGAAGCGGATCATGAAACAGAAATGCTTTGATAAGCCCGGCTTCTTTTTCTGAAAAGTCTCCGGATATTTCTATACTGCCCGACTCCATTCTCTGCCTTACAACCGGGTCACTAATTACTCTGTCATCGATCAATATTGCAATCGATCTGTTCAGGTTAATCGTACTTGCATCGGCCCATTTTTTTATATTCTCCTGCTTAAGAACAGCGTTTATTCTTCCATCAGAGGTATAACTCATATCTTCAAAATCAGATCTCACAAGCAAAGGGTTTCCTTCTGTCTTCAAAGCAAAAAGAGATACCTGTGACTTCTCATTTACAAGGCCCCATCGGAACATAAGTTTATCAGGGATTTTTTGAGATTTTATTTCGAAATTCACTTTTGAGGTATCACCGGCCGGAATGAATCCTAACCGATTGCCTGCAGGAGTAAACATATCCAACAGTTTGTCGTTGTGGAGCAATTTAAACACTTCTCCCCTGTCCCAGGTTTCACAGAAGGTAATCACTCCCTTTTGAGTCAGCAGCCTGCAAATGTCATCCATATTACTTTTATCAGGTACTGTAACCGCAATCTGTCCCTTATCTGCATTAATATTCAGTGAAAATGTATCAAGTCCGTATGAGGTCAGTCTTAAAGAGATAATATTGGCTGATTCCTTTAGCAACGGTGGTGTGACTATCTCATCTAAAGCCCTGATTGTTATTGTCTTTACTTTATAAGTGTACCTCCATGAAGAACCAATCACTGTAATGCAAACAAGTGCAAGTATAAATATTGATTTTAAAGTTTTCATATTGTCTATTTTTAAATAAATGAATCTGATTTTTACCACATAGTAAACACATCATTAACAGCCTTGTGGCTCACATTAATGATAACAATACGTGGAATAAAGTTCGTTTTTTACAACGCCTGTCGTTTAATCAGACCAGAGGAGGAACGTCATCATTATCCTCAAAAAACAGATAGTAATGATGAATATAAAAAGAGGAATTTAAACCCGGAAGACCGGTCAAAAAAGATAATTGTATTTTACTCTCAGTTGCTTTGTTTTCCAATACCGGGTTAATACTGTGATATATCATGGAGAAGCACAGCCTCTGGACATTGGATATCCGCTGAAAAGTGCAAAGATCAATACCCGAGCTGACAACAGAATTAAAAGATGCAGAAGTCAATTCTGAATGATGTCTGTTGTTGCCAGTATCGTCAGGTAATGATTGATTACCGCGTGGCATCAGCATCATGAGGGATATTATCAGGGCAATTAATAAGCCTGCTTTCCCCAACATTTTATATCTGCCTGAAAACTGCATAATGCAAAAGTATTAATTTAAATGATTTTACTAACAGATATTTGAGGGTATTTTCTGCCATAAAGCGCAGGCATTAACCACTTAGGTCTTCACCAGGCAGAATCAGATATCTTTTAGCTGACTGAGATGCCGCTTGTTTCAATAACCATATATTTTCTTATTGTCTCTTATTCTCTGTTTAATGAACTCTTTCAACAGAGGGTTTGGGTTCTGGCACAGGTAAACTTTCAATCCGTTTTCCCTGAAACAATCGTTATTAATTTCCCCAATTTCTTTATAGTTTGCAAATAACCGGGGTATGTCTCCCAACGTATCGTCTGAAATAATAAAATTTGCAGATGAAAGTGAATCGGGTGCCCAAAAAATATAACTGTCATTTAAGCATACGGGAGCTGGCAGGTTATATCTCTTCCCATAAAAGTCAAAAGCACCCGCCTGTCCATAATTATTAGCGAAGATTGTGCAGCTCTTTTTCTGTTCATCATTCAGCTCATTATAGGCCACTGAGGCCAGTTTAGCCAGTTCATTCCATCCTGTCATGTCAGTATAATCCTGTGGCACGAGAGAATAGGTATTGTTTTCATCCCGCATCGGAGCAGGGTTAATGTTCTTTGAGAACCATGCACAATAATCCTTAAGCTGCTTCTGAGGTAAAAGAGGCAATCCCAGAGGGAGAAGCAAGAGAGAAATTACTACTGAAACGCCAAGAATAACAGGAATCCATTTTTTTGAATATTTCTCAAGGATATATCCGCCAAAAGCAAACATCATGGAATACACGCCAAGAGCATAATACGATTTCCCCCTGGCTGCCAGGAAGAGAATAATAACAATTAAATAGATGTAACCGAACATCCTGAATTTTTTTTCTCTTCTATAGAATATAACCCCTATCAATCCTGTCACCCAGATAAATATTACAGGGAAATTCATCATTATCTGTTCATATAAAAACGTTGCCGGTGATACATAAACCAGCTGGGTGCGATACAACTCCCTCATATGTGTAACAACAGCAAAATTGTGATGTGCCTGCCAAATAATGTTTGGCAACATTATAAGCAAGCCTGCTCCTGCCGCATAAAAAACGTATTTTGATAGAAGAAGGCGCCGGTGTTCACTTAATAAAACTGAAAGGAAGGTAGCACCTCCGAGAAACAGCACTGAGTATTTATTCAGGAACGCCAGGCCAAAACTTATTCCAATCCATACCCAGTATCTTGGGTCTTGTTTATTAATTAGTTTAAGCACAAAATAGAGAAACAACATCCAGAAAAAGAGTTCAAAGATCACAGGCATAAAAAGTGAGGAGGTGCGCAGCATGGCAGTGGATATTATGAACGCAATACATCCTGTTGCGACAGCAATTATCTTTCCACCAAGCTCTCTGACAAACAATGCTATCAGAAGCACAATAGATGCACCAGCCAGGGCAGGGAACAATTTGACAAAAAACTCCTGGTAGCCAAAAAGGCTTTTTACAATAAAAGACAGAAAAGACATTAGCGGAGGCGTTGAGGCAAAGCCCCATGCAAGGTGACTTCCCATTGAAAAATAAAGCATCTCATCCCTGTGCAGCTCGTAATTGGTGCATGTAAAAAAATGGATCATCAGTTTCACAAGTATCATTGAAACAGTTAAAATCCAGAAACTCTTTTTTGTCATCGGAATTTTTTTTGTCTAAGGTATCAGTTAGTTATAATAATGTCAACCTGTAAAGGTTCATATATCTAATAATTAAAGTGTTGAAAACCCGTCAGCATCAGAAATTTTTCAACCCTTTATATCGGTTCCACCATTTAATACTTGTAAGAGAAGTATAAGCCATCAATTTCCCGAAAAAACGGAAGCGCATCAGGTAATGCATAATCCTGTACAAAAGTGCAAGGGAAAGGAACAAAATTGTGTATTCGGCAATAAACCTGATTACAGGGCTGTTTATGGTCAAGACCATGCCTGTATATTTGTAAAACAGGGGAGTAAGGAGCATGGAGTTAAAAAACAGGAATGCAACAACAAACCCATGAGCAGTTTCAATTGCCCTTTTGGGACAGTTACCCATGCATCTCATGCAGCTTTCGCATCTGAAGGTCCAGTATGGTCTGTTGTCTTTTTTCACAATAGCTTTAACAGGGCAGTTTTTAGTGCATATATCACAATTATTACAGTCCGCTGAAGCATAAAATGTTTTAGCCAGAAAGAATCGGCCAATAAAATAGTATCCCGCAGAAACAGGAGTAACTGCTATATCCTGGACTATTTCATATAATGCTCTGAAATCACTTTTCCCTGAAAGGAATCTTTCAGCATGCTTTGAAACTCTTTCCTTGTTGCGTTCGTGAAGGTATTTTACTGTCTTTTCATTAAGACCAGGGTGAAGCGATATCCAGTTAGAGGGAAGATCGACTGGTATCATGCCTTTTATCCGGAAGCCCTTGAACATCAGTATTAATGATGAAAGATAAAAAGCGATGCCTGTTAATCCCGGAGTTACAAATTTACCAATACGCATCCCCGCCCTGGTATTCATCAGGATGACGCTATTATTTCCCTTTGGAAAACGGGCAATGAAATTCAACATTACTGGCGGATAATTAAAGCCATGAATTGGCGAAATGAAAACCACAAGAGCATCTTCAGCAGGGGTTTTGATATCAAGCCTGTCTGTATAAGTTATATTGAATACTGATGGAGTTATATTGTGTTTTTCAGCTACAGCCGAAATCCATGATGCAACGTTTTGCGAGTTCCCGGTACCTGTGAAGTAGTATACTATCAACTTTTTATATTGTTCCATTCAGCTCTTTTACATACGTATTAAATTGAAAAATAAGTCATTTTTCAAAAACTGCCAAAACAAAAAAATGCTCCCGAAATAATTCATTAACTTTAATGATTATCTGTAGTAAAACTTTACTCCCATGATTAACAGAGGTCATCCCTGGCATGATATCCCGGTAGGAAAAGATGCTCCTGCAATAGTAAATTGTGTAATAGAAATTCCAAAAGGGTCCAAAGGGAAGTATGAACTTGAAAAAGGATCAGGTTTGCTCATTCTGGACAGGGTGCTGTTTTCTTCGGTTCATTATCCTGCCAATTATGGGTTCATACCTCAAACCTATTGTGATGATCATGACCCGCTTGACATACTTGTGATCTGCTCTATTGATGTTTTCCCTTTGTGTCTGCTTGAAGCAAAAGTTATCGGAGCGATGGAAATGATTGATGAAAAAGAGAAAGATGCAAAAATAATTGCAGTTGCAAAAAATGACATGTCGGTTAATTATATCAACGAGCTCTCAGAGTTTCCTCCTCATACTCTGGTGGAACTAAAGAGGTTCTTTATGGATTACAAGCTGCTTGAGCATAAAAATGTAACAGTTGAGCAGTTTCTTGATAAGGAAAAAGCTTATGAAATAATAACTGAAAGTATTGATTACTACAAAAAATTCATTGGCGATCAAATAAAATAGCCTGATTGCAAAAGATATATCTGGGTTACTATTCTCCTTCAGCCTTCGGGGCTTTACTGCCACAAAGCTTACTTGTTGTTTAATATCTTTTGTACATCATTAAGTGCCTTATCAATTCCAGTCAGGACAGTGAACTTATGATCACCTATATTATATATTCCAAAACGTTTTACCCTGTGTTCTTCGGGTAAATTATTTCTGTCAGTATAAGCAATCAGAAGGTCTTTATGACTATTAATAAATTTGAAACTCTGAATATCAATATCGTTAGTAACCTTAGTAAGGTTTCTGCCATCTAAATCAGAGATAAACAGGTCATAATTATCGTCACAATCTATCAGTTTATCTTTGTTTGAATCCTCATAAGCAATAAGATAAGCTATATTTTTTACTGTGGTATCAACAGCAACATTTGAGATTCCTTCAGGGACATAGACTGATGTAATTGAAGCCTTCTTTTCTACAAGTTTCCTGACAAAGTTATATTTTGAATCAAGGAATAAAATGTTAACGTAATACTCCTCCGAACCAGGAATTGCCATCTCGCACATGTTATAGGAACTCTCGCGGGAAAGAGATTTTAACTTTGGCTTCTTGTAAGTTTTTGGAGAAACCTTAATCATCATACCGGTTGAATTATATATTCCGGAAGGGGAATCGAAAATAAGTCCCTGTGCCATTAATGTATCGCCATTTTCAGTGATCAGATTATCAGTCATAACAGGGTCATTGGGTTGATACCTAGAAGAACCAAACTCGCTTCTGATAAAACTAACTAAAACAATAATCAGGAAAACAGGGATGAATAATCCATTGATTATTATGAGTGTTTTGATGAACTTATTCATATTAGCAGGATTTAAGGTTGACATTGACTCAATTCTGATAAAGCAACAAAAAATATGCCGATACTGGCTGTCAGGAGACATATAATCCCTCCTTCTTCAACAGTAACGACAGATTTTAATCAGAACCGATTTAATACTTTAGTTATTAATCTTTTGTGCTATAAAGGTCATAGCTTTTGGCTCATCAGTTATCTCAATAACCCTGAAGCCTGTAAGTTTAAGAAAGAGGAGTATTTCATCCTTTGTAAAGGCTCTCAGTGTTGTTTTGTCATCATACACTGAGCTTTTTCCGTTTTCTTCTATTATATACCTGGCATACCAGTCATAAGTCCAGCCTGTTTCCAGATTCTTCTCCATCCGGCTTATTCGTCTTATCCGCTTATTTCCGTGTTGAATATCCTGTTCAAAACCGTTGAAGTTGTCAAAAATACTATTTGCCTCAAAGACGCCGAAGACAAATATTCCGTTATCTGCCATCGACTCACGCACGCCGTTAAAGGTATCAATTATGCCCCTGTTTTCTGTAACATAAGCCAGAGAGCGACCGGTTATCAAAGCAGCATCAAACCGGTTTTTAAAATCCATGTTGCGCATGTCACACCTGACAAACTCTCCCCCTTTTACTTCTGATCTGGCTATATCCAGCATCTCATCGTACAAGTCGAGGCCAAGGTAAGTGTAGTTTTTTTCAATAAATCTTCTGGCGAGCATACCTGATCCGCAACCTATCTCCAGAATATTCCGGCAGTTGAACCGTTTCAAAATTGAATCATAAAATGCAAACTCTTTGTCATAGTCAAAAACATGCTGATACATTTCATGATAAATCCTTGCCAGGGTTGAGTATAATTGAGTCATAAAACCAAAATGATGATTTTCACTATTAAGTTAAAAGCATTTTCGTTTCAGAAAACTACTATTTTTTAAGGTTTTCATTCCCTGCATTTATTTTTTTAAAATCCCATGCCTCATTAAAGCTCTTTGGTGCTATAACCCATGTTCCTGTTTTGTCTATATAACCAATTGGGTGCTTAAATTGTCCAATTCCAACTGCAGCCAGGCCCTGATTAAACTTAAAAGGATTGTCAAACTGTGGTTCTATAATAATCTTCCCGGTAACATCAACAGCTCCCCATTTTTTATTTTTTTCAAATGGGGCCAAACCTTCATAAAATCTCCAGGCATTGTCAAAATCTGTTTCAGCGATTATCATGGCTGATTTATCAATTATACAATATTTGCCATTAATTTTAACAAAAGTCAGACCATCACTGAAATCTGAACCATAATCCTCATACTGAGGTTCAATGACAAAATTGCCGGTTGTATCTATTACTCCCCACTTTTTCCCTGAGCTATAATCTTTGCCATTGTCCACCCATGCCAAACCATCAGAAAATCCAACACCTAAAAGTATCCCTCCACCCATAAGCTCTATTCTTGAAGTGAATTTTGGTTCAATTACAAGTTTGCCCTGTCTGTTAATGAATCCCCACTTATTTCCTTTGAGCACAGCGCCCATTCCATCAATCAGCTCATCTGCCTGATCATATATAAGAGGCACAACTTCTTTTCCTGTTTTATCTATGTAACCCCATTTCTCATCCTTTTCTACCGGAGCGAGACCATTATGAAACATCCCAACTTCACTATAAAGTGTTTCAAATAATACTTTACCTTTATTATCTATGTAAAGCCACTTACCGCCTTCTTTTTTAGCCCAAAGAATATCCTCTCCGGTAACACCCCTAACTGTATTATAATTAATTGTACAACCTATATTTACGGCAGCCAGGCCATCACTGAATGGGAATGCCCAATCATAAACTGGTTTGATGACTACCTTCCCCGTAGCATCTATAAAGCCCCATTTATTTATTTCCTTATCATTTTCTTTAGTTGTTTTCCAGACCCGTGCAAGATCATTTGAAAAACTCCCATGGAATCTGTAGTCAGTTTTTATTATAAGTTTTCCAGACTGGTCAATATAGCCACTGTCGACATGTGCAAGTAAGTTTTGGCTCAAAATCTTGTCTTGTGCTTTCACGGTCTGACTTTTGCATACAGTCACTGCAGTAAAAATTACGGGAACCAGGAGCAGGTTTAATTTGCCTTTCATTTGATTATCATTTTTTATTATTGGAGTACAAAAGAGATGGAGAAACGTAGAACTTCAATCATTGTAGAGAAAAACGGGAAGTTTGATTTGGTATTAGCTTTTATTTAATTGTCACAAAAATACATGAGCCAGGCATGAATATGTCACCTACACCTATCCCCTTATACCCTCCATTAACAAAGCTCATCTTTTTAATGTCTGAGGCATTTTGAGTTCCCCAGTCATATTTCAAAATATTAATATCAGATTTTATCTCTTCAACTTTTGATCCGTCATTGGGGAAATTCATCCATTGTATCGGGGCTTCTGAATTTTGAATATACCACATTTTCCCCTTCCCTATATTTATAGTTATAGAGTCCTGTCCGCCATAATTGCTCTCAGCAGGGATCCGCATAGCAATGCACTTATTTATTCCCTTCTCCGTAAATGCAAAGGTGAATATATATGATGCCTTCAAATCATTACCAGGGACAGAATAAATGGCTGCCCCATCTGAGTTTGTCGTATCCTTTAAAATTACTTTTGAAAGAGTTTCTTCATCGTAATAAACCATGAGGATTTCTTTGCCATCCACTTTAGTTCCTTTTTCTGAATAGACAACAATAACCGTTTTAAGGTCACTCTTATCCTTAGTGTTCATATTATTACCCTTTAACGGGTTAAATTGTGTAATCAGAATCACAGTCAGGGTTAAAAGAATATGTTTCATCATGTTTAGAAATTTAAGTTGTTAAATGTAAGTCCGGACAGGTACTAAAGGTCAAATTTTACAGGCAGTACGTAATAAACATTAACAGCCTTGCCGTTATGTTTGCCAGGTGTAAATTTCGGGAACAATTTTACAACCCTGATGGCTTCATTATCAAGAGACTCTTCAATACTTCTCAGAACCTTTATCTGACCTATGCTCCCATTGGAGTAAACAACAAACTGAACGATTACTTTTCCTGATATGCCATTTTCCATGGCAGTCTGCGGATACTTAATATTTTGTGCAATAAAACTTAACATACTCTCATCGCCTCCCGGATAAGAAGGCATTTCTTCAACGAACTGGTATATCTCAGCAGATTCATCAATGCTTTTATCAGAGGATGGAGGAAGGTTATCAATGCTATCCTTTAATTTCTTTTCACCTGTAATTTCTTTATCACTGTTTTGAATGGCTGGTCCGGCGATGCCGGATTTTTCCAGAACAATTTCATTTAAGTTGCCCGCAACCCCTTTTGCAAACACCCTTTTCAATAAAAAAACGCAGTTCTTTTTCCCGTTGCTGAGATAACTCTCAATAATTTCATTATAGCTTGCTCCTTTACTATAAAACATTTTAGCCCGTGATATTGAATTGCCATTTTCCGCAGTCACATTTTCATTTAGCTCAAAACATGGCTTCGTTTTATCCGCGTTGCTCATATTATCGCTTACTGAAACGCATTCTATATTTCTAAACAGGAACCTGTTTGTTTTGCTCATTCCAATGGCCGCAATACGTATATCAAAATCAGGTTCCGTTTCACCAATTAATACAAACGTATAATTGGCAAAATCCGAAGCTGATGACAACTTCGCTCCTTTACTAACATATAAACCGTATTCTTTTTTAAAAATATCAGATAAAGATTTGTCTATACCGAGATCATCTTTCAGCTTAAGTTGTTCAGGGTTATTTGAACAACCTGCCAGCAACAAGGTTAACAGGAATAATATTCCTCCTTTCAGTGAATTCATGTGTTTATTTATTGGTTACTACTTTCAATTTACGGTTCACTTTGCATTTTAAAACTCCTATCAGCAAAAAAACGACACTGTGAGTTTTTAATTACCAGCATACCACAAATTACCAGAAAAGGTTTTAGGAAAAAGAACAGGTTTATTTAGATTTAATTAACCAAAGCTGTCGTTTTTCCGAGGTTAATAGTAACAGGCGATTTGCTGTTTGGCTTTATTTTAAAGATGAGAAAATTTTGTCCGTCGGATGTGATGTAGCCAGCCTCCTTGCCGTATTTTTTTGGATTAAGGCTCTGAACAGCAAGTATATATTTTCCGGGAGGTACATTTGATATTTCAAAACTAAATGACGCTTCTTTTGGTATCCCTAACTTAGGAAAATCAGAACCAAAGCCAGCCAGGCCATTTCCACCATATAACATATTTATACGTCCATCAGGCGAAATAGGAACAAGTTGAAAAAAGGTAGTGTCAGGTCTGACAGCTGTTAATAATTCAGAATAGTTCTTTATAACACCAAGAATTGTAATGTTCATATTGGTGTCTGGGTGCTTGCCGGAATCCTGGGCAGTGCAGGGATTGAAAAGCAAAGCGGCAAATAATAAAATAATAAGTCTGTTCATCGGTGTTTTTGGTATGTTTAGTTTGTGAATTCAATTATTGCTTCCAGCATTTATATAAAAGCATTATTGATGTACACTGATCCAGAAAGTATACATCACAAAGACCAACATAACTATATTGAGCATTGATCCCTCTGCTCTGTTAACTCCGAAAACCCGTGAAAATCCTCCCTTCTATCCAGGGAGCAAATTATTAAAGCACTCAGAACAGCACTACGATTGTTAAGTATTATTTACTAAATACCTCTATATTTTGACAAAGCCATCTTTTTTGTAGATGAATGCTCTCACTACAAAAACACTTTGAATCAGAATTTTGCTAAAGAAGAACTACACGCAATTTTGTAATCGCTGAAGGTCTTGTTCTTTATGCACAGGAAGTGTTTTTATCTATTCTGCCAGCTTACTGATATAATCGGGACTCTGTGGGTCATCACTGAAGAAATCGCCTTTCTTTCCCCGCGATAATGCCCATTTATCAATCCATGAAATGCCCCATTTACCATAAACTGTAACAGGTGTCTTATACGCTTCATCCTTCAGTGCTTCACCAAGGCTAATGAATTCGTAATTATTTCTTCTGAACATCGCGGCAAGTAAGTCAGTATAATCGGCATTAAGCTCGCTTGCATGAATAAGCAAAATCTGCCTGATATTATTCCCGAACAATGCAATTGACTCATGTTCAAAATATTTTACTTTCCTTTCCATGTAATCAATATAATCACTGCCTATCCTCTTCATCAGAAGAGTATCATTTCCGGCCTTAGCCCGGTGATAGGCAAGGGCAAAGAGATAGTCTTCGTTATCAATGGTTACGGGAGCAACAGTGTATCCACGTTCAGTAAGAAAATTTTCAAGTGAATCTGCCTTTTCCTTATTGTCACCCACGTGAAGAAAGGGATGCCTGAAATATATGAGTTTTTTCCCGTTGGCTTCAAGAAGTTTTCGTGTCTGTATCTCCCCCTTTATAACATCTGATGAATAATCCTTAAATGACATTGTATTGTAATCAGGGTGAGAGAATGTGTGGTTACCCAGTTCAAGTCCATTTTCTATCCATTCCCTTATAAGGGAAAGCTGAAACCTGTTCAGGGAGTCATTGTCATATAACTTTTTCTCATTTACAAAACCAATAGCCGGTATCTTATTTACGGTCAACGACGTTACAAGCTTATGCATCAATGTCTTCTGAATAACTGTATCTGTTATTCCGTAATAAACAAAAGGCATGTCATCAAATGTAAAACAGACCTGTTTCTTTTGCCCTGACAGAAAAAGGCAGGGTAAAAGCATAATTAAAAGCAAAGGGAATCTCATCTCAATATTAGTTTATTTGTGAAAAACGCAGATTAAAGTCTGTTAAAATTAAAACCCACCCTGAATTCAAAACAATTGTCTCTTGTCTTAAGTGTTGAGGTATTTTGGCTGCGGGTGAATGAGGGATTATAATAAGCTTCAAAATAAAGATTTGTATTGAACTTAATTCCCAAACCAATAAGCCCGCCAAGGTTAAATTTCCTGGCCTCATCAAGATAGGATTTGTACATACTGTATTCAATACCTGTATTTGGGTCAGTATACCTGGCATCGCGGTAAGAAACCATGTAATCTCCTCTGAGTCCGGCAATTGCATATGGAATTACCCTGAAAACAAATGGTCTGTACTGAATTCCAAGGTCAAGAGCGAGGTCGTTTAAGATAACATCCTTATGTTCAAAATCAGCCGGAACGCCAGTGGCCACTGTGACATTAATGTTATTTCTGAAACCTTTCATGATATATCCTAATTCTGATCTGACCAGAAATTTATTATTTAACTCCTTATCAGCCATAAAAAAGAGCTCCAGCCCGGGCTTAAATTCCTTATTCTGGCTTCCTGAGATATTACCGACGACGTTATACTTCCAAAGCTGGTTAGTGCAGGTTAGTCCAAGGTTTACCCCGTAATTATCAATGAATTGCGCTTGCAGACAACTTGTTGACAGAGTAATTATAGTCAGTAAAAATAGTCTCGTTTTCATGGTTGCGGGAGTTTTATTCCATTGTAATTAAGAGCCCTGTAGTTTAAACGTAAAAAATCATTAATATATAATACAAATTTACCCTATGTTTTCCATCTGTCACGTAATATGATTCAATGTATTTTTCAATATTGCATAAACCTGGATATCAGTGGTCAGGTCATTTAACACGCCATCCGACTCTGATCAACGGGCAAGTATTTTTCTTGCTTCATCATCAGAAGCAACAAAGCTGACGTCTCCTCTCTTATTGCTTTCAAAAATAAAATCGCGAATGCTCTTCTTCCGGTATTTTGAGAAATCACCAACAAAAGCAACCCTCATTCGATAATTTGAAAATTTCTGAAGCATATCACCGGCAACTCCGGTTTTAAGGTCAAAAAACTGAGGTGTAATGTTTCTTTCACTTACAATAATCTGATCTGCTCCCATATAGCTGCAGTTTCCAAGAAGGTCAAGAGCATCCTGGGCAGTGTTCAGAATTGTTTCTTCTGAATTCAGTATGGCAGTTTTTTTACCATTAATCTCTATTATTTCAATTTTTTCCACTTCTGATTTTGTATTATTATTCTTGCTTACCAACCGGCAGACAATTGACATTTGAACACATCTAAGTTAAAATTTTAATAATGTCTGAACAAACGTCTTAATATTATTTCATATCATTTCATTTTATCGATACTAATTTATTTATACTTGTTTTTTATTTTATTTCGAAAGGATATATAAGATATTTTTCAATATATTTACGCCTGAAATTACGTGTATATACAGATAATATGAAAACAAAGAAATACTGGCTGGCGTTTGCAATAGTAACCACATTATTCTGGGGAGTCTGGGGAGCATTGATTGAGATACCTCAGAAGGTATTCCCTGCGACTCTCAGCTATTGTGTTTGGGCTCTTACAATGATTCCGTGCGCCCTTGTAGCCTTGAAAATAATTGACTGGAAAGTTGAGCACAATTGGCGGTCAGTATTGCTTGGATGTACTGTTGGTTTCACCGGTGCAGGCGGACAGCTCCTGCTTTTTGAAGCATTGCGCGAAGGTCCTGCATATATTATTTTCCCATTTATATCACTCTACCCTATCCTTACAATCTTCTTATCTGTACTGATTTTAAGGGAACGAACCAACATGCTTAAATGGATAGGCATTGGCGTTGCGTTAATTGCAATCCTCTTTCTCTCATACCAGGATCCTAATCAGCAATCAATTAAAGGAAAATTATGGTTGGCTCTTTCAATTCTGGTCTTCATAGCATGGGGACTTCAGGCGTATATAATGAAGTTTTCAAATGAAACAATGAAAGCTGAAAGTATCTTCTTTTATATGACTATTACAGCATTGCTGCTGATGCCTGTAGCTTATTTCATGACAGATTTCTCAAAACCTATCGAATGGGGTTTCAGAGGTCCGGGCCTGGCAGCAATTATTCAAATATTAAATGCTATTGGTGCCTTAACTCTTGTTTATGCTCTGAGATATGGGAAAGCAATCATTGTAGTTCCGCTGACAGGACTGGCGCCATTGATAACGATAGTCATATCACTGCTTATTTATGGTGTTGTACCGGGGTTGGTGCTTACCATAGGACTGGCACTGGCAGTTATAGCCATATTTATTTTATCATTTGATTAGTAACTGTCAGTCAGAACATTAAAAGGCCAGATCAACCGTCCCTTTTTCTCCCATAATGTTTCTTCCCGAAATTTCAAGGGAAAGAAAGCCTGAGGCTCTGTCATACTTTTCAGATATAATTCTGAGGTGAGGATTTGAAGAGTAAACTGAAACAGGCTTCCGGCATTTAACCAATACCATCTGTGTTCCGTACATTTTGACATCAAAAACGATGGCACGGTCTGTGCTTTCAAACCTGTAGATATTATAGGTTCCGCTGTTAAAAATGAATTCGTCCATTGTTTGGGAACCATGAGCATACTTCAAAATATACTTTTTCTTAGCCAGCGGTGGTAAATAAATATAGGCATAACCTGCTTCTTCAAAATAGGAAGTAATTTGTTTATTGTCAAGAGATGCAGACGAAATATGCTCATCCTTGTCAAGCCTGAATTTTAATACCATATTGCCTAAAAGGCAATTCTTAAAGGCATCATCAGGCATTTCGGAATTATCAATTATTACTTCTCCGGCTATTGGTTCTTCCGTTTTAGTAAACCTTTTGTATAACCATTGTGAATGAAGTTGTTCAGTGTTTTTTGCGAGGTACCTGTCTTCCATGCTCTGCACACTTTTGAAAAAAGCTATCCACTCGCCCGTGATTTCGGATTGTCTGCATTTCTCACCGGCGAGCCAGTTTACAAAATGAGATTCACTAATGTCAGATTCCTGCATTCCGACGGGCACTGCGGGTAGTGAGCCATATTCAAAATACTTATTCCCGTAATTGATACGGTTTAAAACATGTACTCCATGATCAAAGCCTCCCCCGTTATTCCCTTTGGGAGGATTTAGTTCTCCGATATATGAAAAGTCAGTATTTGCATATTTAACGCCATTATGATTCAGTAGTTTACCAAGGCTGTAATCATCGTCCGGGTTCCAGTAAAAGCTGTAGGCACATGGCACAAAACTTTCAGGGAATGAGTGTCCTTCCTCTTCAGACAATCCATATTGCTTCATAATTTCCCTGAAGCATTTAAAATGGTCATTGAGGGTTTCTTCAGGCCATGGTCTCTTTTCAGCCATGTTATACCATTCGGCCCTTACCCTTTGCATTTTTTCCGGCCAGTACTCATGTCCCACACCATGCATCCCGAACTCAACAGATGCAGAGTTTTGTTTCAGAAATTCAAAAATCTCCTGTTGCTCATCGCATTTATTTGCGGCGTTGTTCCACTCTTTGCCGTACATGTTTGTTGTAGGATACTTTGCGCAAACATTTTCCCTGTCCATTTCACACATCACGAAAAGCCCCTGCAACCTGACTCCGGTTGCTTTACTTACTTCAGCAACAATCTGATAGTCTGAGACATTAAAATGTCTGTCCACCCCAGCACGCGAGGGGCCCTGTCCTCCGTCCTTTCCAAGGTGACTCCCGTTCATCCAGCCCATGTCGTCAATGGCAACTGCAAAAGCGCGTGGAAATAACATCCTTTTATAAATCATATGTCCTGTTTTCGTTACGGGATAAGTCAGACTAATTTATCAAATAATTAAAGAGGGACTATCATAAAAATGATGTCCCTCTTCTTTTCTTGGTTAATCTAAAACTACCCTGAAATGAAACCTGCGATAAAACTATTGTTCATTCAGATCGAGATAAAATCCGTCAGTGCCTTTATCCGGAATATAACCGAAGTCAGACCACCCGCTATCCATAATGTTAATGCCTATTCTGATGCCATTTCCAGTAAGTCCGCTGATTTTGGAGCGTGAGATAGCAAATTCATACATTGTATTCCCTCCATGTTCTTCAACGGCACCAACCTTATAGAATTCAGATACCTGGACGTATGAGAAGGTCCAGTCAGGGCCTGACCCAGAGTACTTATAGCAATCAAACCAAGGGTCTGAAACCTGTACCTGGCCTTCAAACAAAAAGTCTGCACCTATGAGCTGGTAAGCGCTCCACTGGAAACCTGTCGAGCGGCTTGCATCTGTATCAATATATAAGTCCATAATTGTGCCGTCTGCAATGGTTCCGGCCTGCTCTATATAGAAGTATATGTACAGAGCGTCATAGTCAAACTTGGCCTTCCTTGCTCCCATACCATTTGGTCCGCTTATGACGACATTTTTTGTAACAGCATCCCAGTCAGAGAGTGTACCATCATCAAGCTTAACAGGCGATGACTTGTCAAGGTAGATAATTGTGGAGGCCTCAAATTTTTTCCCGTCTCTGTAGAGAGTGAACACGTAGCGTCCTTTCTGAGGATAAGTGTGAGTAACCGTTGCTGCCTGCTCGGTAGAGTTTGTTCCGTCTCCGAACTCCCAGAAATAGTCTCCTGATACGCCGGTTGAGGCATCTGCGAAAGTCACGGTAAATCCGTCAGTGGTATAGGAGAATAATGCTTCCACTACTGCACCACTATCTTCATCCTTCTTGCATGAAATCATAAGAAGCACAAGCAGGATGAACACTGAATATTTTAAATATTTTATTTTTTTCATATCTCTTTTTGCTTTTGTTATTTAAGGAATTTTATTTTTCCTGTTATGGATTTTGTTTGCAAAGAGAATTAGCAAGTACTTCGTCAACAGGGATGTAATAAATGATACGTGGATTTGTATAACTGACTATTTCATTGGCATAACCTACAGGCGTTGTTGCCAGGTTAATATCTGATTCTTTCAGGCCCGGTAAGTGGTAGCCCCAGTAAGAACGATCCATTGAAAGTTTATTCCTGTAGACATCAATTGCACGGTGACCCTCAAAAGCCAGTTCGATGCGTCTTTCCTTTAAAACAACCTGAAGAGCTGTATATCCCATCGGTACAACTTCATTATACAATGATCCTTCAAGCCCGCGGTTTGTTCTGATCATATCAACATCATCAAGAGCAAGCGCGTCTTTACCCTGTTTGGCATAAGCCTCGGCGCGGTTCAGGTACATTTCTGAAAGGCGGAACATAACAGGTGAACTGAGGTTCGGGTCACCATCCTGGTAAGAGAACTTCGAAATATAAAATGTTTCAATTCCGTTTTTCTTAACAATGTTCCCGTCACCATCTTTCAATGAATCGATATATGCCCAGCGTACGTCCTCGCGGTGAGCGCTCATTACATCACGGAGGGAGGAAGAAGCAAATTCTTCACCCCAGCCCGAGTTACCATCTGAATAAAGCATTGAAGCTATAGAACCAAATTTGCCTTTGTTATCAGCCTGTGTAAAAGCAACCAGGAATATTGTTTCCGGTGATCCGGCGGCATTAGGGAAATAGGTCTTAAAGCCTTCCGGACTTTCAAGCTGAAATTTTGAAGAATTGATGACTGAGTCGGCATAAGCAATTGCATTTGTCTCATCATCCATATAGAGATAAACCCTTGAAAGGAATGCCCATGCAGCTTCTTTTGATGCATATTGAACGCCTCTTGACTCTTTCATAAGGGCAGCTGCCTGTTTCAGGTCAGAAATAACGAAATCATAGCAATCCTTTACACTTGATCTTGCCTTCTGGGCAGGCTCTGATGTTGATGACCGTATAATTACGCCGTCAGCATTCGGATCAATGGTATAAGGCTTTGAATAGAATTTCAGAAGATTAAAATGGCAGAATGCACGCAGAAAATGATTTTCACCAATCAGCTGTTTAACTGCATCTGTCTTATCTGAAATTTTATCACCTATTTCAATCACAGTGTTTGTGCTGTTTATAATCTTATAAGATACATACCAGAAAAACCGTGTGTTTGACTGATCAGGTGAATGAGTCAGGGTAAAGCTGTAAAACAACGGGTCTTCAGTAACCTGTCCGCAAACAATATCATCGCTGGCAAAATCGCAAAGCTGAAAATACTGGCGCAGATAGTTGTTGTTCATATCCACGGTACCATTGAATTCGATATTGTCTTTAAAGAGAGCATAGCATCCGTTTGTCACATTAAGCAATCCATCCTGTGTGGAAGCCAATGATTCAGTGTTGATTGCATCGGAAGGAGAAACATCTTTCACACATCCGAAGGTCCAGATCAACAGGCCGGAGAACAATAAATACTTTAATATTTTAGTCTTCATACTAGTATTTTTTAATTTTTAAACCATTGGTTATCAGAACCTGACATCTAGAGTGAATATGAACTGTTTATTTGGCGGGTATTTGAAGTCAGATACGCCCGGCATTGAATAGGTACCCGGAGTAATGGTTACTTCCGGATCCTGACCCCAATAATCAGTCATGGTAAAGAGGTTGTCACCGCTAAATGAGACGGCTAGCTGCTGAAGTTTCATCTTCTTTACAATACTCTGCGGAATCTCGTAACGAAGGGTAATGTTTCTGAGTTTCAGATAGCTTCCTTTTTCGAGATAACGTGAAGAGGTCTCTGTTGAGAGTGCTGAGTTCTGAATACTCGGGTGAGTGGCAACATCGCCTGGTTGTGTCCAGCGACTCCATCCTTCTTTCCATTTCATCAGGTTATAATATGGTTCATGTCCGTCATTATCCATGAACTTGCGTGTGAAATTGTAAACATCATTGCCGTACATGTATGAGAAGTTCATTGAAAGGGAAAGTCCTTTATACTTCATGTAGCTGTTAAAACCACCCTGGAATTTTGGCAATGCATGTCCTACTTCCTGTGATGTTGCTTCAGCATATTCTGATGTTGGAGTACGACTGATAACTTTGCCATCGGCGTCTTTTTCAAGATGTTCCCAGACTGGGGCACCGGTTTGGGTGTCTATTCCTAACCATTTTGGCAGATTGAAAACATAAAGTTCACCATCGTTGCGATAGATCTGTGAAACGCCATTAACAGTCTGATAAATAGGTGTATCAATGCCTTTAAGCTTGTTTGAGTTGGCACCATATGTCACATCAAAGGTCCATTGGAAATCCGATTTCTTTACTATTTGTGCCGAGAGTGTCAGTTCAAGGCCGTTGTTATTAACCTGTCCGACGTTTTCCCATTTCTTTTCAAAGCCTACTGACAGTGGCTGTGCAACCTGGATCAAAAGATCGCGGGTAATATTCCGGTAATAATCAGCTGTCAGAGTAACCCTGTTGAACAAGCCAAGGTCAAAGCCGATGTTAAACTGTTCTGTTTTTTCCCATGTCAGGTTTGGACTGGCAAGCTGATAAGGTATAGCTGCCGAGCCTGAATTATATTGTGTACTAAGGCTGAATAAGCCCATATATTTATATGCCCCGATGTCTTTCATTCCGGTGATGCCATAACTGGCTCTCAGTTTAAGCATATCCACTGCTTTTACTCCTTTAAGGAAATCTTCATTTGATGCCAGCCAGGCAACGGAAGCAGATGGGAAATGAGCGTTACGGTTTGCAGGCGGGAATGCTGAAGTTGCATCGATACGGTATGACCCTGTAAAGAAGTACTTCTGTTTGTAGTTATAGTTGAACTGCGAGATGAATGACTGCATGTATGATTCATCATTGTAGCCAAAAATAGCCAGTTCTTTTGAGGCAACCCCGGGGACTGAGAAACCTTCAGGTAGTCCTTTACCCTCAGCTCCAAGATACTCAAAACGATCCTGCTGACCCTCAAATCCTACAAGCCCGCTTAATGAATGAGTAGTATTCTCAAAATTAAACTTTAAGAGGTCGGTTGTAATGCCTCCATAGTCCAATGAGTTTGATTCATTGATATATCCTTTGCCATTATATGTGCCGGCTGCAAGTTTGGAAACAAAATCGTGCGTTTTACTGCTTGATGCGCTCAGACGGTTTGATGAACTGAAGCTTAACCAATCAGTGATTTTATAATCAATAACAAGGTCATAATTCACATCAAAACCTTTGTACTCATGCTTTGAGTTTTTAATTGTATGAAGTGGGTTGATCTTGTCTCTTGACCACCATGTTGTGGAAGTACCATCTACATAGAGGGGTTTGCCTGATGCATCGTATGGATTATCCCAGGGAAGTGACAGATATGAGTAGTACATATCCATGTAGTCATAACCTGTTCCCTGATGTGCGCTAAGGTTAAAGTTGTTATCGAGCCGCAGCTTCTCAGAAAACCTGTAGGTATGGTTCGCATGGAGGTTGAGCTTCTTGTAACCTGTATTTATCAGCGTACCTTCTTCATTGAACAGAGACCCTCCGATGTAATAAGTTGATTTCTCGCCGCCATTGCTTGCTGAAATATAATAGTTCTGTACCATGGCAGGCCTGAACATTTCGCCTTCCCAGTTAAAGTTACGGGTGCGAAGCTCACGTGGCCTCTCTGAATAGAATTTAAGTATGTCAATCTTTCCTGATGCGTAATCGCGATAAAGCTCTTTCTGAGCATCATATATTTCTGAACCGCTCATCATCTTCAAATGACCCTGATCTGCCACACGCTGACCTATTGACGCCTTAAACTCGAATGTCGGTTTATTTGATTTACCTTTTTTTGTAGTGATTATGATAACGCCCCCGTTTGCCTGAGAGCCATACATCCCGGTAGCACCTGCATCTTTAAGAACGGTAATTGTTTCAACATCATTGGGATCATAGTTACCACCGATAATGCCATCAACAACAAAGAGAGGTCCCTGCGGTGCGCTTACAGATGCGATACCACGGATACGTATTTCCGCATCCTGACCCGGGGTTCCGTTGCTGTTCACAATCTCCACACCGGCAACCTTGCCCTGAAGCATGTTACCAATGTTTGGTGTTGTAACGTCCATGATCTTTTCTGAAGAGACAATACTGACAGCACTTGCTATCTCACTGCGTTTCTTCTGGCTATAGCCCATAACAACCACCTCATCGAGGTTGACATCTGACTGCTCCATGTTTACATCGATTGTAGTTCTGTCTCCGACAACAATCTCCTGTGGCCTGTAGCCGACAAATGTAAACACGAGAGTTTCCTTTGATGATGAAACATCAATTTTATAGTTCCCATCAACATCTGTCATGGTACCTGTCAGAGTCCCTTTAACAGATATAGTCACTCCGGGTAACGATTCATTACTCTTTGAATCGACAACTCGTCCCTTAACGGTTGACTGAGCAACCAACGGCATGAATGATCCTGCAAAGATCATGATCAATGCCAGTATAAGGTTTTTTAATGCTGTTTTTTTCATTAGGTTTATTAATTAGTCATTTAAGGTATTTTGGATATTTGAATTTCTCTTAATGTGTTTGAATTAATGAAAGGTCATTCATTGACCGGCACAGCCTTTAATAGCAGGAACCGGTTAAATGTGACCTGTAATTCAGGTTTTGTGGATGTTATAGTTCCGTAGTCTCTATTATTATAGTAATCAAAGATTCTGTACTCCTTTTCAGTTAATCCTTTAAGTTTCAGTATACCGTTCCAGTTGTCTGCATAAAAAGCATAGAAGAGTGTGTCGCCTTTTTGTATTGCATGAGTCTCCGGCTTGTCATATCCTATATCATAGAGGTCGCCCAGGTACTCGCCTGTTGAAAGCATTTCACTATTGTAGATTGTCATCCATTTCTTCCAGAGGGCTTCTTTTTCATCTGTGAGAACGAAATGTCCTTCAGTGACAAATGGGTTATCCTTAGGCCATGTAAACTTCGAACCGGGAACACCTCCCACTCCTATTGTGCTTGACAGATTGTCTTCGAAATTGCTTCTCTCTGCATGATCACCGAAATATGCTGTGAGTGGTGCAATAGCCTTATAGGTCTTTCCTTTTGACCGTATCTGATAACTGCTTTCAGGATCTGATGCCACAAACTGGTTTGTCCATGGAATATTATAGAATGACATTGCATCGCCACACGGACAGAGTTCAATAATTGAATGAGGCTTAATCGCTCTGGCTGTCTGATAAATAAGCTTAAAGAATGCCGGCATTCCTTCAGGAGCCTCTTCGGGGTTTTTAAGGTTATGCTGAGGATTATAGTCCGGAAGACAGGCATTAAGGTGCTGGCCATCAAGCTTTAGTCCGTCATAATTCCAGTCACCAAGGAATTTTTTAACCATATCTCTTGTGTGATCAAGCGTCCCTTTATATACGGGCGACATATAATAGCTATCCCACCATGTGATATCTTCAGGTGCTCCGTTTTTATCCTTAATTATAATATCGGGGTGTTGTTCATAAAGTGAGCTTTGAGGGTCAACAGCCAGTGGGGCCCACCAGAGCTGAGCTTTCATGCCAAATGAATGAATTTTATCGACAAGGCTTTTCATCGCGGCATCACCTCCCGGAAAAGTCTTTGTATTCACGTCCCAATCACCTTCAGCCTTCTGAAAGCCGTCATCAATGCCAACCCATTTGAAGCCGATGTCCTTTACTTTTTGAAGCGTTCCGAGAATTTCAGCAACAGTGAACCTGCGTTCATATCCCCATGCACACCAGATAGGTTCAAAAGCTGCCGGCTCAGACTCAGGCATCTGTATACCTTTCTTCTGCATGTAAAGACTGTACTGGCGCAGAGTATGAAAATAATCGCCATGATGAACGCTCACAAATGTGCTGAATGTGTTAAGTGTGTCACCCGGATGCAGCACATAATCAGAAGGATATTCGTACTCGACAGCCATTTTTGATTCTGTTGAGCCGGTTGCCATTTCAACAGGCAGTGAAACAATCTTTGGAACCATTTCAGTATGACCTATTGCAACTCCTGCATCTTTCCTCCAGAGGTCAATGACAGGTATCCCCCCTCCATAATCGGAACTGTTCATCCCAAGGAAGTTCTTTTTATAAAAACCTGGTGAAACAGGCAGAACCCAGTCTTTGCGTTCAGAGCTTGAGCTTCCCTGAAAAGACCAGAAATCAGGTGAATCATTTTTTGTATTTATAGTAAGGGCATTGTTAACCCATTTCTTTATTGTAATATCATCTTTCCCCGAATTAACATACTGCACGTTATAAAAGGCCCAGTCAGGGAAATTGCTATATATTGATATTTTCAACTTTTTTTCTATTGTCTCAGAGTATCCCACACTCTTTCCTGTAAATACCCAGCTTGTTCCTTCTCCCTGTTTATCAGAAAATTCCTTTTCATTTACCTCAGAAAGTCTGAAGTTCTGAATAACATCGCCTTTTGTTATCAGAAGCTCCGAATTCTGAAAGTTGCTCATAAGGTCTTTTGAGCCAGGTTCAAGAGATGAAATGCGGGTCTGCATAAGTGGATTTATTTCCAGCTTTAGTAAACCGTTTTTAATCTCTGTTGTATTCCTGCTGCAGGCATTAATAAGTATTAGAAGACTAAGGCAGGTATAACAAATTGGTTTGATGCTATCTCTCATTTTCATATTTTCTGATTCTTAAGGCGTTTGTCTTATATAACTTCTTCAGGATCCTGTCGCTCAATGCAAATCCGCTATATGACCAATGATAATTGAAAGCATCATTTTCATAAAAGTGTTCATCACTTGTTTCAAGGATCCGGAAGGTTGTCTGATACATATGCTTGTCCATGCCCATGTCAGTACCGTAAATCAGCCTGTCCTGGTACTTATTATAAAAGCCGGCCATGTAACGCGGGATGGTAGCTGTCTCAGCGTAACGGGCTGCAATATCCAGGTAGAGATTAGGATATTTGTCGAGCAAACGTCCAGCTTCATCAAGATTATAGCACAGGTTTGCAAAATGAGCTGCAATAATGAGCGTTTTGGGGTTATCACGAACTGCATTTTCAAGTGACTTTATTAACTGTGCGTGATTGAGCTTATCAGGTGTTACGTCTACATGCCATACTCCCGCATTCATTAAGCCGTCATTTGTTGAATCAACAGGCTCATACATCCAGTAGTCTTCAGCAACGTGTATATTCACAGGCATGTGAAGCTCGGCGCACTTCTCCAGCAATGGTTTCATACGCGGATCATCAATATGTAATCCATAGCCCTTGACAGGTTTGGAGTACAGTTCGCCGGCGCCTTTGTCACCAAGCTCTCCAACTCCTTTCGCACCCATGGCATGACAACGCTCCAGTTCTTTTACTGCAGCAGGTCCGAAACCCGGTTTGTCGTAGCCTGAATAGTCAAAACCGCACCAGAGTTCAAACCTGTCTTTGTACTTTGAATAGACATTTACGACTGAGTCAAACCCGGCACCTGTCTCATATGTGAAAATGATGGTCTTCTCAATACCCATCTCATCCATCGTTTTAACCCATTGATCTATCTCCTTAGGACTTGATGCGTATGGATGCGAGTGCATATCAATCACCGGAAATTTTGAATGTGCCGGTATTGTGACAGGTATTTTATAAATTGATTTGGGCCTGTAATTCTTTAATAAAAGGTGGTTCAGGTCTGTCTGGCAGAATGATTTTACAGAAACGGCAAAAATCAGCAACAATATTATCTGAATAGATTTTTTCATTATACAAGTTCTCCGTTTATAATTTTTATTTTATTTCTTATTAACTCAACCACTTTTGCTGTCGCCTTAGGGAATACAATACGCAGGTCAATCTCATCTGTATTGTTGAGCTCGTACTTGAGTTGTTTCATGAAGGTATTCTTTGTCTCTGTTGCAAGGTTTATTTTTGTTATTCCACATTTAATGGCTCTCTGCAAAGAGATGTCAGGCACTCCTGATCCGCCGTGCAAAACGAGCGGTATATTAACAGTCTGGTTTATCTCCTGCAGAAGTTCAAGCTCCAGTTTTGGTTCTTCTTTATAAAATCCGTGGGCTGTTCCGACAGCAACTGCCAAAGCATTTACGCCTGTGGCATCAACAAACCGTTTTGCTTCTGCCGGCTGGGTGAATCCCTTTTTACCCTGACTCTGGTTCAGCTTGGCAACGTAACCTAACTCTGCTTCCACATTAGCACCATATTTCTGTGCCCTTTTTACAACCTCCGAGGTGATCCTTACATTTTCTTCAAATGGCTTCTCACTTGCATCTATCATAACAGAATGGAAACCGGCATCGAGACACCTCTGTACCAGTTCAACAGTTGCTCCGTGATCAAGATGTATCCAGGCATCGACCTCAAAGTCTTTTATTGCCTGATAAGCCATCTTTGCGGCCATCTCCAGACCCATATATTTCAATGAGCTTTCCGAGAGCTGAAGGATAATATTATTATTCTCCGGTTTTGCTGCCTGCATAATCCCCTGAAGGGTTTCCAGGTTATAAAAATTTGCAGCCAGAATTGCTCTTTTCTGTTTGTGAAGTTCTGTCAGCCTGTCCTGAAGTTTCATTTTCAATGTTTTAGCTTTCAATTTTATTTAAATACTAATCCTGAGATATTACTCTAACCTCTTATTAAACCGTTCAAGTAAACACTTCTTAACTGCGTCGCGCGACTGAAAAGCGCCGGTACCTCCTGCGGCTGTTGTATTTACCGCACCCATCAGTATGCCCAGTTCAAGGCATTTTTCAAGTGATTTACGATTGATGAACCCGTTAATGAATCCTGCGTCAAAACTGTCACCTGCACCAATAGCGTCAACCACATTCTCATTCAGGCAGGCAGGGTGATTAATGATTTTTTCACCATCCCACATAATTGCCCCCTCTGTTCCGTTCTTAACAACTATTACGTTGCTGAAGGGCTTGATGACATTTATACCATCCAAAATAAATTCAGAGCCTGTAAGATTCTTTAATTCTGTTTCATTGGGAAGGAATACATCAACGAACGGGAGTAGTGCTTTAAGGTTTATATCCCATTTTTCTTCAGGGTCCCATTGAGGATCGAGTGATGTTGTCAACCCGAACGATTTTGCTCTCTTAAACAACTCAACTATATCAGGTATCAATCCGGTCTGCAAAAAGAGGGAGCTTAAATGCATGTGTGAGGATGACTTTAGTGCATCATCTGAAATATCATTGATAGTAAGGTCACACATAGCTCCGGGGTAAGTAACCATTGCCCTGTTATTTCCAAAGTTCAGAGCCACAGTTATACCTGTATAAAGTTTATGCGATCTCAGAATATTACTTACATCAACGCCGGCCTGCTGAAGAACTGAAAATATCTGGTCAGCATAACCATCTGTTCCCACTTTTCCAAGGTATGAAACCTGTGTTCCAAGGATACTCAGGTTATTTGCAAATATCGCCGAGCTGCTTCCCAGAGTTTGCTTCATCTCATTTGCCAGCACCTCTTTACCTATTTCCGGGAACTTGGCTATATCACTCAGGATTAAATCTATATTAAGCTCCCCGACAACAATTACATCATTTTTTCTTTGTGACATCTGAAAAATATTTAAGTCGTTATAGCAAATTATTCAGATCAACCAGGTTGAACTTATAAAAGTATCTTTCCATTGCTTTCTCAATATGGGTAATCAATACCTCTTCGGCATTAATGCCGTGATTTTCAACGTTTTTAAACAGTTTATCACGTGTAGCCAATACACCGGGGTTTTCCCAGATATATCTGGCGCATGTTTTTACCATCCATTCCTGACGCTGTGGTGAGTTTGCATAAAAATCAACAGCACTTTCGGTCTCGTTCACCCATTTTTTCCAACGTTGTGAATCAACAACGGTTTTCCATATAACCTCTTTGATGTTTGAAGTTTTCGGGATCAATTGCTTCTCATAAAGTGATCTCTCAATCTCTGCAAGTTCAAGCAGTCCGTCATATTCCATCTCTGTAAACTCAGGTCCCACATTTGCGGCCCCCATGCCACTTGCCGGATATTCCTCCGGGTTCTCAACAAAATCGGAATAATGACCTTTGATATAGCTTCCATATTCAGCTGCTATGCCGGAGAGCTCTTTGGCAACAATAGGATCAAAAACAGTAGTATGAAGATCCGTGCCTACCTTCCCGACAATAAAGCAGGGCCATACTTCGGATAAGTTTCTTTCGGCCAATCCGCTTTTCAAATGATCAAGAAAATGTTTAAAAGCTGCTATATCTGCCAATCCTCCGTGTACTTCCTCAGTTCCAACCTCATAGGATATTCTCTCATATCCTCTTGATTTCCTGTACTTTTCCGTATGTTCAATGAGTTCAATAGTTCTGTCAGCAACAAGGTCAATATTGATGATTTCACCTTTATTCAAAGTTATATCAATTGTAGGATCAACATGGATTAAATCATAACCTGCATCAACAGCTGCTTCAAATGATTTTTTTACCCATTCCATTGTTTTTTCCAGGGGCCATTTTTCTGTTCTGTGAATATCCTTCAGCCATGGTCCGCCATGATCCACAGCAACAATTACCGGGCCTGTAAAATTTATGATCCGTGCCTGCTCCTTAATAGTCTTTACAAACTCTTCCTGGGTAAGGCCTGTATACCCTCCGTCAGTGTCTACCTGGTTAAGTGTAGCAGCAAATTTAACAGGACTGTTGCATCTTTTTGCCGAGCGTAATGCTGCTTTAATTACAGTAATAGAGTTTGGGCATGCGGCAAATACTGTCCTGCGGACACCTGTCTCATTCTCAAGCTCTTTTATCCTGCAAAGGATGTAATCCATTAAAGGCTTATTGCAGGTTTTTGCCCTGTTTCTTAATTGTGAATTCATCTTCAGCGGGTTACATATGGGTAAATTATAACTCCTTTTACCACCCTTGAAATGGCGCCACTCTCAGATGGTGCATCAGGTTGAAGGCCAAGTCTTAATGATTTAAAGAACCCAAGCATCTGCGCAGGTATCACATTGCAGACTGAAAGGAATTCTTCTTCCAGTGAATTCCTGTCAGAAAGTATAATCTCATTATCGAGCTTTAACGAATCTATTTTTGTCTCCATGATGCCTACCTCATAAAGGGCTTTCTTTCCGGTCTTCATGGCATTGACAAAATCATTTTCATATTTCATCACATAAGGCTGGTTTGAAAACAGGTAGACAACAAGTGTGGTATTGTCAATTACTGCTTTGGGACCGTGTCTGAAGCCCAGGTAAGAATCGGTCTTGCAGATAATGTTCCCGTCAGTAAGCTCCTGCAGCTTCAGATGTGACTCAGTAGCCGTTCCGAATTGTGGTCCTGACCCCAGGAAAACAACACGTTTGAAATCCAGCCCTGAGATATCATATAATGTTTTTGAGTACTGATTGAGTATTTTCTCTCCATAATTGCATAAAATATCAACCTTTCTATTCATGGTTTCAAGCTCATCGAGGTGGGCAATGAGTATTCCTGCCAGCAGCATGCCTGAATAACTTGACGTCATGGCAAGGCTCATATCATTTGATTCGGGAGGCAGCAGAAAAACGTATTTATCATTTTTCGATTTGTAATTAGCAAGCTTACCATCCTTATCGCAGGTTATTATAAGATGAAAACACTTTTTGCAGATCTGGTCGGCAAGCTCAACGGCAGCAATGCTCTCCGGGCTGTTTCCCGAGCGGGCAAATGATATTAAAAGGGTTGGCTCATCACAATTGAGGTAATCCATCGGGTGTGAAACAAGGTCGGTTGTTGCGATGCTGGTTGTGAAATTGTTCCATGAACGCTTAAATATACCCTGGAGGGTAAGGCCTATAAAGGCACTTGTTCCTGCGCCTGTAAGTATTATATGAAGCTTTTCATTTTGGAGTACCATATTCCTGAATTTCCCCAGTTTCTCCTTATGCCCCACTACCTCATCAAAAACCTGGTGCCATACCTTTGGCTGGCTGTATATTTCCTTTGCAGTATAATACCCCCCCTTTTCCTTGAGTTCCTCAATGGTATAATCCCATATTTTCATTTTGTAAAAGATTAGTTTATCTTTCGTTTCGTTTCGTTACAAATATATGAACTTATTTTTCATTGTATTTAAAATATTAAAATAATTTATCTTTTTTTTTCTTACTTTTGTTAAGTATTTAAAAATTAAGAATAAAAATGCCCAAAACGGAGTTAAAAGCGACCGTCGAAAGAAGGATGGCAATAATGAACATGCTTTCTGACAATGCAGAGATATATGTGCATGAATTGAGCAAAAAGTTTGGCGTGAGCGAGGTTACCATCCGCAACGATCTGAAAAACCTTGAAAAGAAGAGGATACTTATACGTGCCCGTGGCGGGGCCATGAAGCTTGAGCCGGTGGTAAGCTATGACAGGTGGCTGTGGGAAAAGGATAAGA
>JGI20214J51650_10000214_pt1 | contig 36687 bp, 38 predicted proteins | sample WetSurMetagenome_FD_51650 | JGI IMG/M metagenome (IMG submission 51650)
TACGTTTATCCGTTGATCATATATAAGTGACAACCTGCGCAGTTTTGGCGAGACAAGAGATGGCTACCCATGAAGGCTATCATATTGTTTCAAAATATTATTTTTTCCTAATGACAATTCCGGGTTTAATGACATCGGGACAGATAAGGACAGCCTCTGCATGATCAGTATCCAGAGCATATCAGTCTGAAGCAGCCTCGAAATAACTGCTGATTATCGAAAATTCTCTCCTGCGCTCAAAATCGGTGATTTCCAAAATAAAACAGCATGGTGATTTTCTTGACCAGGCCTGTAAAATTTGATATTATTCAGAAAATTATTAATACCACGTTAATTCTCTATTTATTAGATAATACTCCTATAGGCTGTTATCAATGATTTGATAATAACTTGTTCCGCAAGAATAAGGAGAACAATTATGAAGCGATATCTAGGTTTTATAAGCATTGTGTTGAGCATCGCTGTCACATGTCAGTGTTATGGCGATAGCGCTAAACAGGCTGATAAGAAACTTATCGAGTCATCAAATGAAAAGCAAAACCAACAGCTTATTGAGTCCGCAACAAAGGGGAATACCGCGGAAGTAGCGGCGCTCTTAAAAAAAGGAGTTAATGCCGGCGCAAGTAATAAAAATGGCTGTACAGCGTTGTGGTTAGCGGCTTTTGGAGGCCATGTGGATATTGTGCGCGTTCTAATCGACAAGGGTTCGGATGTGAATGTGAAAAATAATTATGGCATTACGCCGTTGATGGCGGCGGCTCAGGAAGGCCATGCGGATGTTGTTAAAGCTCTGCTAGACAAGGGAGCGGATGTGAATGCAGAAGCTAATTATGGCATGACTGCAGTGAGAGTTGCATTTACGAAAGGGCACGCCAACATTGTTAAGATGCTCATAAATGCAGGCGCCAGGTAGTCGGGACCGCGAATTTCAGCGATCGGAATTGTTTTTTCTTTGCTTCTTTGTTTTTTTCTTGCCGCACACTTTTCCCTTCGGCTCCACCCCAAAACGCATGTCGTTTAACTTCAGCGCCTCCACGATATCCTGAGCAACGGTTTCAAAGTTCTCCGAGACTTCGCGCAAGTATAGCCATTTTTTCAGAACCGGATGCTGAACAATGTCGGGGAAGTCTTGCCGGATGCTGTCGTGAAATTGATGATCGGTCGGGATCAGTAAACCATTCCAGGGTTCCTCTCCGGAGGATAAAAGAAGTGTCAGGCGACCATGAAGGTAAACCGCAAGACAGCCAAACATGGTTTTTTCAAAGTAGGTTCGCTCTTCCTCAAGAGATTCAATGACCCATCGGAGCGCATATTCTTTCTTTTTTGATCTTGCCGTCATAATTATCGGAATTATTATAAAACCAAGGCAAAAGCATACCTGTCAACTGTCCCGTTTATACAGTCAAGGCTGCCTGGCAATTTGCCTGGCAGCCTTTAACTTATTGTAATATAAGGATGTTTATTGGTGGCGGGGACAGGATTTGAACCTGTGACCTTCGGGTTATGAGCCCGACGAGCTACCGGACTGCTCCACCCCGCTGGTAGATACATTACCCGAACAGCCCTGTCTCTGTCAACGCCGCGCCCGCAAACCGGCTTCCAGCAACGATTTCAGGATATCATGTTCCATGAAGACTACTATCCTTAAATTGCCGGCGCTTCCTGTTATAATAAAGAACATGAAAAAAGTCCTTTTTGTCTTTTGCGTCATCTTTTTTGTTTTGCCGTCTTTGGCGCTGGCGCAGCCCGTGATCAAGGTCAGCGAAGACGTGCATCATTTCGGAGCAGTCAATGGCCGGAACGCTCTGGAACATACCTTCGAAATAAGGAATGAAGGGACCGAAGACCTGATAATCAATAAGGTGAGTCCGCCCTGAGGCTGCACAGCGGTTCTGGCTAGTTCGAGCCGGATCAAACCGGGAGAGAAGGGCACAATAGCGGTGTCGCTGGATACCCGAGGCTATAAAGGTGAGGTTATTAAGTCTATATGGGTTTACAGCAATGATCCCAAAAATCCCAGGACCACGCTTATTATCAAGGCTAAAATCATTCGCGAATAATCCGGGAATGTTCATTAGAAAACCCAATGCGACTGAAATAGATGGCATGGGCGGCCATATCGAAGTCTCGGCGCAGGATTCAGTTTTCGATTTTAAAGAATAATATCATGCGATTGCCTATTGGTCATGGCCAGGCGATAAACTGCGTAGTTTTGGCGAGACGAGAGATGGACACCCATGACGGCGATAATATTGTTTTCAAAAACCATTTTTATAAATGACAATTCCGGGATAATTCTTGCCTGCTTATTTTGCCCCGGCTTTAATCAATATTTCGACGAATTCGGCGCGCCCCTCTTCCCTTGCTATTGAAAGGGCGGTTTCGCCTTTAGGGGTTTTTACGTTTATATCAGCCCCTTTTTTTATCAGCGCCTTGCCTATTTCTATCCTGTTGAACAGGGCCGCGTACATTAAAGGCGTCCAGCCGGCGTTGGATCTGGCGTTAATATCGGCGCCCTTTTCGATAAAAAAGATTGCTGTTTCAGTCCTGTTAAAATACTCGGTAAGCATAAGAGGCGTCCAGCCCAGCGAGTCTTTCTCATTCAGGTCGGCCTTTCTGTCCAGCAGCTTCTGCGCGATATCATTATATCCGTACATGGCGGTATACATAATTGCAGTCCAGCCGTCATTGTCCTGCGTGTTTATATAGAAATGCTCGTCCTGGATTATCTTGTCCATTTTCTTGAAATCCCGGAACTTGATGGCCCGCATCAGGTCGCGGGCATCATCAACAACGCAATAAGCAGTCAATGCAGAAAAAGTTACTGAAAAGATAAGCAGTATTGCAATTAATATTCTCATCGTTTAAACTCCCCGACTGACGGCGACAGTCTTAGCCTGCCCGTATCATCTTTATTATATAACTATCCACAGGCGCCAAGTCATCCGTAAGAAGAGGCGCGTCCGGCGCAACAGCGCCCTTCCATAAATGGGTAAGGTATCGGTCGATTTCCATATCCCCGCTCCTTAAGGCCGGCTGCAAGCCGGATTTCAGGGCCACCAGCATGATATTCTGAGAGACGGATCCGTCGTGAGGAGCGCTCACGGGGAACAGGAATACCTGCGGGAATACGGATTTATATGTGGCGTATGCGGCCCTCAGGAACATACCGCCGTCGCCTTCTATGGCGGATATTATATTGACCAGTACGATTCCATCTTCGTTCAGCCGATCATGCATCTTCATTACAGCTTCCCTCGTAGTCATCTGAAACGGGATGGTGTAAAGTGAAGTAAAAGCGTCGCAAAATATGGCGTCATATTTTTTTTGCGTCTTGTTGAGGTATGTGCGGCCGTCTTCATGTATTATTCCGAGGCGGCTGTCATCGGAAAGATCGAAATATTTCCTGGCGAGCGCCGTCATGCCGGGGTCTATCTCCACAACATCCAGCCGAGCTGCGGGGAATCTCCTGAGATAATCTTTTGCATAGGAATATCCGGCGCCCCCGATCAGCAGGGAATCCTTTATCGATGGATTGAAATGGGCCGCAAGCCTGTAATATTTCGTGTATGCAAGGGCAAGATCATCGCTTCCATCCAGCAGTTTGGCCGACTGGATTTCCCCCGGACTGGTGACAAGGGCCAGAATCGGTTTATGAGACGATGGATAAACTGTCTCGTAGATCCATATCCTGCTGTATCGCGTGTCTACATCTATAAAACCTTCACTTTCCCTGGCGGAGCTGTGTAAATCTACAGCGACCAGACCACCCAGCATCAGCAGGCCCACGAGGATTTTTGACACGAGCCCGCTGCGGCATGCGGCCAGAATCGAAGTTGCCGCAAGAGTAAGCGCGAGTATGATAAGCAGCTTTGCGCTGCCGAAGACGGCAATCAGATAATAGCCGGCCAGAAATGTTCCGACAATGCTACCTACGGTTGAGATGGCATACAGGTTGCCCACTGTTTTACCGGAACGCTTCACATCCTCCATCTTCAGCCTTACCGCATAAGGCGTGATCATGCCCAGCAGAATGGACGGCATGCCGAACAATGCAAAGGTTGCTACAGGAGCCGCTATCTGAAGGTCGTCGACACTGTTTTGCAGCAATGTCAGGACAAATGAGCTGAAAAAAGCGATCATGCCTGTAAACAGGCCTGCGGTGAGTATTATCAGCGAGAAGGTTTTATATTCCGGTCTTTTGTCGGCAACTTTGCCGCCGAGCCAGTAGCCGAGGCTGAGGCATCCCAGTATGACGCCGATAAGGCTGGTCCAGACGATTATAGATGCGCCTAGATATGGCGCCAGAATGCGCGAACCGACAAGTTCGAGCGCCATGACCACTGCGCCGCAGATAAAGACGACCAGTTCAAGGATATTTTTTTTCATTTTCTGACCAGATATTGATAATAGCGCAGAATACCGAAGAAATTAAAGCAGGGCAAAATGAAATTAAGCTAAGTCATAGTGAACCCGGAATTGTCGTTAGGCAAGAACAGTCTTTGAAAACAATGTTAAGGACATCACGGGTATCCATATCTAGTCTCGCCAAATCGACGCAGTTTCTCAGGAGCCTGTCGAACCACTCGCCGCATTGCGAAACTGTTATTCTTTGTCTTGTATAATCGGACTGCGCAGCTTCTTTTTTTCAGACTGGACCGCCTTGTCGGCAAGCATCTTTTCCTTGGCCCTCTTTGAGCGTTTTCTCTTCTGGCGGCGGATCTTTTCGATCTTCTGTATCTCTTCGCTTTGGGCGCCCATTACACGCCCCTCTATTTTTTTTACAAGAAGAACACGGGCGAGATAGCGGTTAAGGCCCTGAGACCGCTCCTTCTGAAGCTTGACCTCTATGCCTGTAGGAAGATGCTTCAGATAAACGCATGTGGAGGTCTTGTTCACATTCTGTCCGCCATGTCCGCCTGAGCGCACAAAGGACTCTTCGATATCCTCTTCCCTGATGTTGAAGGACGCCATCTTTTCCCTGAGGGCATCTTCTTTTGCCTGACTGACCGGAAATATACTCATAGTAAATGTTACGATATTCGGCGCATATTATCCAGAGCTTAAATTAACCCGGAATTGTCTTTGGGAAAATATTTTCTTGAAACAAAAATGGCCTTCATGGGTAGCCATCGCTTGTCTCGCCAAAATTGCGCAGGTTATCACATATACATGATTAACAGGTAAACGTATGATATTGCTTTATCAAACCGGATACGGTATCCCTGCGCCGAGACTTCGATATGTCTACCCATGAAGGCCATTTTTGTTTCCAACGAAGATTCCGGGATATATTCTTTGTCCCGCAGGCAGCTAGGAAAATTTTTCCGCATTGCAAAAAATATTTCATTGTTAAGAAATAATGTGATAAAATTTAACTAATAGGATTCTATAATTAGCGGAGGAGTACGTGAAAGATCGCGTTGCCAAAATTGCCGGGGTCGAAAGCAGCAGCGGCACAACACAACATGAAAGCACCCTGAGCCCAGTGTCAAAGACGGGCACAGGGACTTTCAAAAATATGCTCAAGTCGTCTTTCAAGGAGATAAACAGCTCTCCGGTCGTCTTTAAAAAGACCCTGTTCAAAATGGACAGCGCTTCTACGGTGATTAATATGGCGCAGACAACTGATGCCGGCTTCCAGAGCAGCCTGGCGATGGTGTTAAAGCATGAAGGAAAAGCATATGTAAAAAATGATGCGCAAAAGGGGCCGTCACGTATGGGCATACTCCAGTCTACAGCGCGGGAATATGGGTATTATGGCAATATTAAGAATATTACGCCTGCGCAGACCGAGACAATATATAAAAAGATCTGGGACAAATCCGGCGCGTCGAGCCTGCCGTATCCATTGAGCGCCATTCATTTTGACACTTATGTAAACAGTCCTGCAGCTGCAAGAAAGATTCTTAACCAGTCGGGCGGAGATGTGGACACATATCTCTCCCTCCGGGCAGAGCGTTATACAAAACTTGCGTCTGTCAGGCCCGCAAGATACGCCAAATACCTCAATGGCTGGATGAACAGGATAAGCAGCCTGCGCACCCTTGCAAATACATATGCAAGCGCGACAACGACAGGTAGCAACAAGGTCACATAAAGTATTTCGGCTCGCCAAATCAAAAAAGTTTATAGATTAAAGCCACAATAGACAAGCCGTCTTCGAGGGTCTGAAAGCGACGCTATTTCCATCCACGTTTTGGTTCGTGTGGCTCCAATGTCGGAAGCTGTCGATTGAATAAACTCTTTTCGCTGATACTTCAATGTGTCGCTCAGAACCATCTCATCCGGCTTGTCCCTTGTGCCAAATGAAAACAATTGCAAGTTGAGCCTGCCCACTTTCAGAAATGCAACATGTTGCTCGTTGTTTTTATCTCGTTCTCTATCTCGCCTATATACCGGGAACGCTGCGAATATATCTCATTACCGTAACGCTTTCTGTAAAGCGCCGAACTCAGGTACAGTCTCTCTTTCGCCCTCGTGACTGCCACATAAAAGAGCCTGCGTTCTTCTTCGAGCTGCTGCGGATTTTCAATCGACCGCGCCGAAGGGAATATCGCCTCCTCAAGAGCCACGACAAACACGACCGGAAACTCAAGCCCCTTTGCCGCATGCACGGTCATGACCTTCACCGTATCCGACGGCCCGATCCTGTCCTGCTCATGGGCAAGCACGCTGTCTTCAAGAAATTGCGCAAAACCCTTGCCCTCAAGTTCAACGGCCTTTAATGCGGTTGCAAGCTCAGAGATATTTCCCTGACGCTCTTCAAAATCCTCACGGTAGTGTTCAGATATATATTGTTCATACTGTATATCCTTCAGCAAATCCATCAGCACGGTGTAGGGTTTCTCATCGACCATGGGAGCATATTGTTCTATCAGATTTATCAATTTGTCGGCTCCGGCCCTCTGTTTTGGCGGCAGTTTCGTGTCGCGCACCGCCTGTATCCAGTCATCCGCAAAATTGTCCCTTATCAGCGCAAGGCTCTTTGCTCCTATGCCGCGCGGCGGCGCATTGACGCTTCGTTCAAAAGCGGCCCTGTCCTTGTTGTTAATCATAAGGCGCAAATAGGCGAGCAGATCCTTCACTTCAACCCTTTCATAAAAGGCCGCTCCGCCGATAATCTCATACGGTATGCCCGAGTTCATGAAGGCATACTCAAAACCGCGGGAGACGAAGGACATCCTCATGAGCACCGCCATGTCGGAATAACGGTACCCCATTTCGACAAGTCTCTTGATCGTGGAAGCGACATTGCCGCATTCTGCGTAATTGTCATTGTTCTTTGTATAGAGGGTCTCTCCCTCATCGTCACGATCGCATGTGAGTTGCAGTATCTTGCCTTCCCACACAGAGTCCGCCTTTGAGATCACACGGTTGGCCAGATCGAGTATCTTCTGGGTCGAGCGGTAGTTGATCTCAAGCTTGGTCTCGGCCGCGCCGAAGTCCTTTGCGAAATTCAGGATGTTGAAGGGATGCGCTCCCCGCCATGTATATATGCACTGCTGGGGGTCTCCCACCACGCAGATATTGCCGCTCTTGCCGACCAGCAGATTGATCAGGGCATACTGTATTTTGTTCGTATCCTGATACTCATCGACGAGTATGTAATCGAACCTGTCCTGCCAGCGCCCCCGGATATCATCGCGCCCCGAAAGGAGATCCACTGCCAGATATATCAGGTCATCGTAATCTAGCGCGTTGCTCTTTTCCATGTCATCCAGATACTGGGCAGCTACAGGCGCATATGCGGACTGGGGATAAGAAAGCCCCGCTATATAATCGACTATATTTGTCCGGAAACTCTGCTTGGCCTTTGATATCACATCCTTTGCCGCGTCGATCAGTTTTACATCCAGACCGGCTCTGCTTAACACATCCTTCAGCAGTTTTTTGCTGTCGTGTTCATCATAGATCGCAAAGTTTCCATTGTATGCGCGCCCGAGAGCCTGGATATCTTCACGCAGCATCCTTGCGCAGAAGGAGTGAAAGGTGGATATCCATTTCGGTTTGACGGAGAGCAGCTTCTCAACCCGTTCCTGCATCTCTCTGGCCGCCTTTTTGGTAAAGGTTATGGCCAGTATCCTGTTGGGCCTTATGCCTTTTTGCTCTATCAGCCAGGCGATCTTGTGGGTAATGACCTTTGTCTTGCCCGAACCTGCGCCCGCGAGCACGAGCAGGGGTGAACCGTAATGCTCAACAGCCTCTTTTTGCTGTTTATTTAACCCGTCGGTAATCAAATGACGCCTTTCTGATCATGCGGACATCGGGAAGTCCATGCATTAAGTTAACTTTTAGTATAAACAATACGACGCTATTTTAACCCTAAATTGTTGATTCACCATGTCGGCTGTGATATGCTTACTATATGTCTTTAGAGCTGGCAGCCTGCCGTTTTTGTTCCAGGTCAAGATAGAATATCCAGGTGAGTGATATAAGTTTTTTGTATGGAGAGGAGTTTGATTTTATGGTATGCCCGGGATGCGGTGAAAAGATCGAAGATGACAGCTTGTTTTGCGGAAGCTGCGGTTATAAAATAGATAAAAAAACAGAGGAAGCGCAGGCAGATGGGGGTACCCGGAAAGTCGTAGTTCAACCGATGACCCAGCGCGCCAATAAGATAGTTATTTATAGCGCAATGGCTGTCGTAGTTCTGGTTGTTATCGGAATAATCTGGGCTGTTGGCGGATCGAAAAAAAATATCGAGGAATCTCAGTCTCAGACTGACGCTTCCGGAGATAACCTTGCAGAAAAGAAAATGGCCGACCCGGAGCCACTGACCCCGGAGCAAATAAATCGGCTTGCAGGCAACTTGCGGAAACCTTCTCAGCCTGTCAACCGGGTTCAGCCTGATACTGTCAACCAGGTTCAACAGCCTTCTGAACCTTCCGTGGCAGGCAAGCCGGCTCAGAAACCGGCCAATGGCCTTAACGGACGGTGGGAAGGCACGTGGCGCTCCGGATTCAATGACAGCGGATCATGCTCTGTCACCATCAGGCAAAACCATTTCAGGGCTTTATGTTACGACAGCCAATTCAGCGGCGGGATCATTCATGAAAAACGCGGCGCCTTCCGTTTTGAAGGCGGAGGCTCTTCGTGGTCATGCCGTCTTTTCAGGGACGGGGTAAAACAGGTTTTAAGGTGCAGCTTCTCTGCCGACGACGGCGTCGCTGGCAGCAAATCGGGTGATCTGTCTCTGTACAGATAGCGCGATCTGGGATCCGGCGACACATATATTTGTCCGGTCCGGGACACCTGTTTTGTATATGAGGATAAATAGCAGGGCTTTAAATCCTCAGGATAGCGTGATCCTGGGGATTTTTCATCAGTTGGAGGAGTTTTGATAACGTTTATTACAGGCGGGGCGCGCAGTGGAAAAAGCAGTTTTGCCCTGAAATCCGCTCTGGAAATAAGGGGGCGCAAGGCTTACATCGCAACGGCTCAAGCACTTGACGATGAAATGGACGCCCGCATAGAAAAACATAGGCAGGAAAGGTCATCTGCCTGGGATACCTTTGAGGAGCCGCTCTCGATTTCACGGCTGCTCGGTGAATTAGCTGGGAAATACAATGTGGCTGTTATCGATTGCCTGACGCTCTGGCTGTCGAATCTCATGCATTACGGCTCTGATGTTGAGGCTGAGATGGAAGCGTTTATCGCTTCAGCCAGATCCTGCGGGTTCCCGGTATATATAGTTTCGAATGAGGTCGGCATGGGGATTGTGCCCGAAAACAAGATGGCCAGGATGTTCAGGGATTATGCCGGAATGATGAATCGCCGGATGGCCGAGGTATCAGATAATGTTTATCTGCTTGCGGCAGGGATACCCATAAAGATAAAATAAGCTGTAATTCCAGAGCTTTGGGAGATAACAATGAAACTATTTGAGAGCACAATACAAAAAATCGGACGTCTGAATAATGAATTCGGCGAGGCGGCAAAGAAGCGCCTGGATAACCTGACCAAGCCGATCGGCAGTCTCGGCATGCTCGAAGAAATAGCCGAGCGACTGGCAATCATTACTGAAAACAGTAACCCGTTCATCGACAAAAAGGTGATTTTTACCTTTGCCGGTGATCATGGCGTTACCGCAGAAGGGGTCTCGGCCTATCCCAAAGAAGTCACCGCGCAGATGGTCATGAATATTCTCAGGGGCGGGGCGGCAATAAACGTGCTGGCCAGACATGCCGGGGCCGAAGTGATTGTTGTGGATATCGGCGTCGATCATGAGTTCGGCGAAGTGGCAGACCTTATAGATATGAAGGTCATACACGGCACAGCAAACCTGATGCGCGGTCCGGCCATGACAAGGGAAGAAGCCGAGAGGTGTTTGAGGGTCGGCATATTGCTGGCCGACGGCTATGCCGCCAAAGGATATAATTTATTCGGAACAGGGGATATGGGAATTGGTAATACAACTGCTTCGAGCGCTATCGCGTCGGTTATTACCGGCAGAAATGTTTCCGAGGTTACCGGAAGGGGCGCCGGCATAGCGGATGAACCATTCCTGAACAAGATCAGGGTAATAGAAGAAGGCATAAGGATCAACAGGCCGGACCCCAATGACGCCATAGATGTGCTTGCAAAGGTAGGCGGAGCCGAGATCGGCGGCATCGCCGGACTCATCCTCGGCGCGGCGGCCAACAGGATACCGGTTGTTATTGACGGCCTGATCTCTACGGCGGGGGCGCTGATTGCTTATTCCATCGAGCCCAGGGTAAGACATTATCTGTTCGCGGCCCACAGGTCCGTTGAAGTCGGTCATACAGCCATGCTCGACATGCTGGGACTGAGACCTATACTCGATCTGGGTATGCGCCTGGGTGAAGGCACCGGGGCTGCGCTTGCCATGATGATCATAGAGGCAAGTCTCAGGATTTACAGGGAAATGGCCACCTTCGGCGATGCAGGTGTTTCGGAAAGGGACAAGCCGTAATGAAGGGCCTGCTGCCGGCCCTGCAGTTCCTGACCATTATTCCCGTCAGGATAGGCGGTAACCTTACTGAAAAAGATATCGCCCGGTCCTCGGCATTTTTCCCTGTCGCCGGCGCGCTGCAGGGACTGATACTGCTTATATCCGCTATTTTATTTTCAGGTCTATTCCCGTCTGATATTGCGGCCGCATTTATAATCGTCATTGCCGTTTTATGCAACGGCGGCTTTCATCTCGACGGATTATCCGACACCTTTGACGCGCTTGCGGTAAAATCCGCAGGCGATCCCGCGACCGACAGGGAGAGACGTCTGGCGGTTATGAAAGACAGTCATGCAGGCGTAATCGGCATTGTCGCGGTTATCCTGGCCATCCTACTGAAATTCGTCCTGATAAACAATATATTGTCCGGGCCGACGCCGTTTAGCGCGTATCTGATTATTTTTCTCATGCCTGTCTTCTCGAAGTGGATAATGGTTCCGGCCATGTTTCACGGCAGCGCGGCGAGAAAAAACGGTCTGGGCCGCATATTTATCGAAGGCGTAACCATACGGCTCCTGATTTGTTCTTATGCCTTTATTATCATCATCCTGGGAGGGGTTACAGCCGCTCAGGTCTGGCTGTATCATGGACTGAACAGCGCGCTTTTATTTATTATACTGCCTGCGGGACATATCCTCGCTCTCGCATGCGCAGGCGCATGCCATAAAATATTCGGCGGTCTTACCGGCGACACACTGGGCGCGCTGAGCGAATTATCTGAAATATTTTTCCTGACTGGAGCATATATATGGCAACAACACTGTATCTGATCAGACATGGGGCAACAGAAGGTAATCACGAAAAGAGATACAAGGGAAGCATTGATGTGCCGATTTCACAGGAAGGCCTGGAACAGGTGGCAAAGGCCGCCGGCTTTATACGCACAGACCTTCAGGGGAGCGAGTTAACGGCGGTTTATACCTCGCCGCTGTCCCGGGCTGTGGACAGCGCCCGGATTATTGCCGGGCCTTTCGGTATCGAGCCCGTTATAGATGATAATCTGAAAGAGCGTCACTTCGGCGTATGGGAAGGCATGACGTTTGCGGAAATACGCAAGAAATATCCTGACGAATTCAATAAATGGGCAGATAATCCGCTGGAACATAGTCCTGTCGGAGGTGAAAGCACTATCGAGGTAGCGGACAGGATCATGCCTGTAGTCGAGTCCATAATATCGCGCCATGACGGCGAGGCCTTTGCCATCGTTGGACACGGAGGCATAAATCGCATTATCATCTGCCGCCTGCTTGGCATACCTCTTGAGCACATGTTCAGGATCGAACAGGACAATGCGGCGGTAAACATCATGAAATTCTATGACGGTTATCCGGCGGCAAAACTCATAAATTACGCGGAGCGGTGATGGCTTCAATGCGAAAAGGTTATGTCCAGGTCTACACAGGAGAGGGCAAGGGAAAAACAACCGCAGCCCTCGGCCTTGCATTGCGCGCGGCAGGGGCCGGGGCAAGGGTCCTGATCGCCCAGTTTATCAAGAAAACCAAATGCTGCGAACATAAGGCCCTTGAGCGTTTTTGCGATCTCGTCACGGTCGTCCAGTTCGGCACAGGATTTATTAAGGGCTCAAAAAGAACCCCGGCTGAATTGCGGGCCGCGGAAAAGGGGATTGATCAGGTCGAGCGTTTATTGACTTCAGGGGAATATGACATGGTGATACTCGATGAAATAAATGTCGCTGTTCATGCAGGACTTGTATGCGCAGACACCGTAATCAGAATCATCGACGAAAAACCGGCACACGTGGAGCTTGTGCTTACAGGAAGGCATGCGGACAAACGTATTATACAAAAAGCCGATCTCGTAACAGAGATGAAAGAGATCAAACACTATATGAAAATGGGTGTCGGCGCAAGAAAAGGTATTGAGATGTAAGCAGAGGCAAGCTTATTGTCATCTCGACGAAAGGAGAGATTTCTCCCTTCGGTCGAAATGACAGAAACCGCTTAATGAGGAGACTGTCCCCGGTATTCGAGGGTTGGAAAACAGTATGGCGAGAATATTTGTTATAGGTATAGGCTACAGGCCGCTCGAAAAAAGGGCCAAAGAGATAGTCGCGGGTTCAAAAGCGATATTCGTCTCCGACCGCCTGCTTGATGTGTTCACACGCTATGATGAATATGAATCCTCCGCAGACAGGCTGATAATCCTTAATAGCGTCAGTGAGACATTCGGGGCCATGAAGAAGTGTCTGACGGATGATCCGGGCTGTTTCATAGCGCTGCTCGCCTCGGGAGACCCCATGTTTTTCGGAATCGGAAGGCGTGTTATAGAAGAATTCGGAAAAGAGATGGCTGTGATAATTCCTGATGTGTCGAGCGTCCAGGAGGCTTTTGCCCGCCTCTGCGAGCCCTGGGACAACGCGTTATTTATAAGCATGCACGGAGGCCCTGACAGGAACGTAAGGCGAAAACTGGAATACGAGCTGAAGGATTTACCCGCGCTCCTGGCAGAACATAATAAACTTGCCCTCCTGACCGATGACATAAATAATCCCCCGGTCATTGCAGCGGCTTTTGTTGATGCCGGAGGCAGTCGCGGCGTTCTGATGCATGTTTGCGAAAGGCTCGGATATCCTGATGAAAAGATTACTTCCGGACCGCCTCATGATATTGCCCGGAAAAACTTCAGGGAACCGAATGTGGTTATCATAGAGGCGGCTGACAGCTATTAGCCAATAGCTAAAGGAAAATCCATTTGGACAGCTACATTAAAAGGATCATCAAAAGAAATTCGGGCAATGAATTCGAACAGGTCGAGGACAGCATTGCCGTCGAGCAGAGATTGCGCATACTCGTAAACGGCAAGGAGATTCTGAGCATGTACTGCACGCCGCTCATGATCAGGGAGCTTGTGGTGGGCATGCTTATGAGCGAGAACATTATCAAAGGCTCCTGGTGCGGTGAGAAGATGTCGATTGTATATGGAGAGGATATAGTCGTAGATGTGCCGTCGGACAGCGAAGTCTTTACAGAAGGCGCTGTTATCACTTCCGGCTGCATTGGAGGCATAACCTTTCCGAAGAGGGCAAACCTGAAGAAGATAGATGATCCGTTCAAAATAAGAGCAGCCCGGCTTAAAGACATATTCAGAGACTTCCAGAAGATGTCCGGACTTCACCATCTTACAGGTTGCATACATACGGCAGGTCTGTGCGACGGGGAATCCGTGATCTGCGTGGCGGAGGATATCGGGAGACACAATGCGGTGGACAAGGTTATAGGCTATGCGCTCATGGAAGAGATCGCTTTCAGCGGCAAGATGGTATTGGCGAGCGGAAGGCTGTCGTCGGAGATCGTCGCAAAGTGCGCCAGATGGGAGATTCCGGTTGTCGGCAGCAGGACGGCGCCGACAAGCCTCGCGCTGGATATAGCGGACAAAAGCGGTGTCACGGTGGTCGGCTTCATCAGGGGAGACAAATGCAATGTCTATACACATCCCGAAAGGATTGTATAACCGCTGCACAGAGCGCTTATGGCTATCAGCAATAAACTGACAGCCAAAACGGCGAATACAAACGCCTAGTCAGGGCCAAGCCACCGGCCGGGCCGGGCTTGCAGTTTAATATAGCGTTTTTTGTTGATATCCGGAGCTCCCTTTGTCGGCTCTGGATCGGGTCTGCTATAATAAAAAAATAATGCATTGCAGTCGCGGGTTGGAGATTTTTTTTGTGGAAAAACGTTTCAGAAAAGCAGTCCTTTCTTTGCAGGCCTCTCTTGACTTCCTGTCCCTTGTCAACAATTTCGCTACAGACTCGTCCAAGGCCTTCGGTCTTGGAGACAATGAATCCCTGAAGCTTGCCCTCGCCTGTCAGGAGGTCTTCACCTACCTCTGCAGAACCGAAAAAGAGCGCGGCTTTACGATAGAAGCCGCAAGTTTTATCTATTATGTGCGCATTTCGTTCATCTTCGACGACGCCAGTTTTGATCCCTGGGCCTTCAACCTGACCGCACATGTATCGCCTGAAGACGACGCGTCGCTGAATTCCCTTGAGCTCCTTATCGCTTCGAGGTCCGTGGACCGCTTCCAGATACACCATAAACCCGACGGCCGTCTGGAGCTTGTGCTTATCAAGGAGAAGTCTTATCCGGAGGCGCCTTTTGACGGGGCTCTGAAGACGGCCGAAACCGGGGATTTCACCATAAGCGAAGGCGGGCCGGAACTGCTGAGACTGCTGTCCCACCAGATAACTAGTTTCTACCAGCCGCACAAATATCCGGCTGATTTCAGGAGCGGCGGGAAGATGGCGGATATGGTCGGGAGCCGCGAATACTCATCCCTTGTAGCCGCAGACTCGCAGGGACATGTCGCAGGAGGAATCCTCTGGAGCTGGTCTTCGGAAAAGTCGGTTAAATTCTTCGGGCCTTATGTCTTCAATACAGACCGGCAGGTCGCCGAAGCCCTTATGGATGCCATGATAGGGTCGCTGGGCAAGACCGAAGCGGTCTGCGTCACCACATGGTATGCGACGCCTGAGCTGCCGGATGGATATTGCGAACTGCTTGGGTCCGTCAATATCCGTGTAGAGGGAAAGCGCGCAAACCTAGATGTGTACTATCGTCAGCTAAAGGAAGACCTCGGTTGCCCGGTCTGGACGCATCCTGCCTTGACCGGTTATCTGAGAGACGAGTACAACCGCCTTTTCTTCGCAAGGGAACTGATGCCTGCCGCGGACCAGGGAGAAGAGCTCCGCCCACACTCTGTGTTTTCGGCGATGTTTCACAGGCCGCAGGATACTGTCACCATAATCCCTGTCTGGGACGGCATGGACGCGGCCGACAATATTGCGCGCCACGTGAAGATGTGCGGCGATGAAGAAATGGCCAATGTCTTTTTCGAGGTCGATCTCTCCTTCATGTGGCAGGTGAACCTCATTCCCCATCTTATCTCACATAACTTCAGGCCCGCTCTCCTCCTGCCCTACACCGGCAAGACGGACAAAGTCCTTTTCCTGCTTCACAGGGACGCTGAAACAGCGGGGCTCTAGGCGCTATGGCCAAGGTTTCTCTGGAAAGATTGGTTCCTGATTATATAAAGGAGTTCGAACCTTACATACCCAGTAAGCCGGACCCTGAGCTCAAAAAGCTGTATCGCTGCGACCATCTTTACAGACTCAACAACAACGAGAACCCGCTCGGCCCGCCGGTTGAATCCGGCGCGATCCTCAAGGGTCTTCACCCTTCCGCAGAAAGCATATATCCGAGTGGGGATTCGTATTACCTGCGGCAGAAGCTTTCCCTGATCCATGGTTACGATCCGGACCGCTTCCTCTTCGGCAATGGAGTGAATGAGGTGATAGGCTTTGTCATCAAGGCGTTCTGCGAACAGGGAGACAACATCATAACCGCAGACAAGACCTTCGCCGTCTATGAGTGGGTTGCGAAGTTTTCGGGGTTTGAGGCCAGGCTGGTTCCGCTAAAGGATTTCGGGTTTGATGACAAAGGTATGCTGGCTCAGATCGACAGGAAGACAAAGATCATATTTGTCTGCAATCCCAACAACCCCACCGGGACATACTGGGACAGGAAAAGGCTCAGGGATTTTCTCGACAGGATAGAAGGCCGCCAGATCGTGGTGATCGATGAAGCTTATTTCGAGTTTGTCGATAAAGAGGATTTCCCTGACGCCATGAAGCTTCTGGACGAATACCCGAATGTCGTGGCGTTCAGGACCTTCTCGAAGATGTACGGCCTTGCCGGCCTTCGTATCGGTTATCTCGCCGGGAGCAATACCGTAGTGGATGTCATCCGGCGCACATGCGTAGTCTATTCCGTCAACTCCATAGCTCAGCTCGCTGCCTCGGCCGCGCTTGACGACCCTGGACATATCCGGCGCACACGCGAGCTCGTGAGGACAGAGAAGGCGTATCTCATCGAAGAGATCGGCAAGTTGGGGCTCAGGTGTCAGGCGGGCGAGGGCTGCTTTGTGATGATAAAACTTCCGATGAGCGACACCCTCGCGTACAGGAAACTCATGGCCGAAGGCGTGATGGTACGCAGCATGACGGGGTTCAGGCTGCCAAACTGGATAAGGGTGAGCATAGCGAAGCATGAAGAAATGGTCGCGTTTATCGAAGCCCTAAACAAGATTCTGGAGAGCGGATATGATATGTAGAGCGGCGCGCTCTGAAAAATAATATCATGCCCCCTGAAGCTAAGCTGTGGAGCAGGGATTTCGTATTGCTGAGCGGAATCTTCTTCCTAATATCATCCGTGATAGCCGTCTTTTACCAGTTTCACCACTACCTTGAAGCGTCTGGCATATCCCCTGAGTGGTTCGGGCTCATCATGGGAGCCGATGCGATATCCAGTTTTCTCATCCTGCCGTTCCTGAGCCCGTTCTTACACGGCGGCAACTCAAGGCGATGGATGTGCCTCGGGATTATCATAATGGTCGCGTCCCTGCTATCGTACCAGGCGGCGGAGAGCGCTCCGGCCCTCATTGCGGTCCGCATATCGCAGGGAGCCGGTTTTATAATCGCCTTTTCCGCATTGACGGCCGCTATAGTAAGCCGCGTACCGAAGACCAAAAGCGGCCTGGCCTTCGGCATGATATCGATAAACAGCCTGCTGCCTTACACCTTTATCCCGCCTCTCATGGGAAGCCTTGGCGGACAGGCGTTTTCCTTTCTCACCGTCCTTGACTATTGCGCAGTCATAACCGCCTGTGCGCTCATCCTGCTTGTCTTCCTCAAGCCGTCTCACGATGAAGCCGAGACAGCCGGCCGCCGGGAACTATTCCTTAAAGACGCCGGGAAAAATCTGAAACGGCGGGATATCATCGTCCTTCTTGCGCTCAATCTGCTGTTTTACGGCTGCTATGCGATCATCTTCTATTACCTGAACGAATACGGCATACAGGCGGGCGTAGAGAACATCGGGTATTTTTTCACGATCTCCAATGTTGTGATGATATCGGTCAGGCTGATGGGCGGCGCGTTCTTCGACAGGTTCGACAAGACGCTTATGACCGCCTTGTGCATGGGGCTTCTATCCGCCTGTTATCTGGCCCTTGGCCAGACTTATAATACCCTCGTCATTTATATCATAGCTTTTTTCTCGGGCCTAGGCTGGGGGATTGCGATGCCGCTTCTGAGCGCGATTATGTTCGACATATCGGAACCCAGGTTCCGCGCAATGAATATAAACCTGGGCATCGTCATGATGCAGGGCGGCTATTTTATAGGACCCTTCACAGGCGGTCTGACACTCGAAAAAGCAGGGTACGGCCCCCTATTTTCACTCTGCGCCGTCATAAGCCTGATCACCGCAGGCCTGGCCTTTTTGGCAGGCAAAAGAGCGGCTGCAACCGATATGAGTGACGCCGGATAGAACTGGAATTCACCTATGTAAAATATCCTTTACGGTTTTGTAATGTTTTCCATCGACAAATCCGGAATAATTGTTTCCATGAAAAATCTTTGCGCGTTCCTGGCGGCGAGTCCGATAGCCGCCTTGTCGAGCAGGGCTCCCTGCCGGTCTTCGATAATATTGCTGACGCCCCTGATCTCGGTTACCGGGATATTATTCAGCAAGCCGATATGGGCTATGGCCGCTCCTTCCATATTTTCGCAAATAGCGTTAAACCTGCCGGCTGTTTCGAGTCCGTTTTTCATAAGCCCTGTGCAGGCAGACACGGTTACAAAGGCGCCTGTATGTTTATACCCCTCGAGACTAGCCGGGATAAAAAGAGGAAACTCGTTATAGTAGTAAGCGCCATCCCGGGACGCCATGGACAGGCCCAGTCTGTCCATGGTCAGCAGACCATCAGCTGTCAGCAGGCCTTCGTCTCCATAGATTTCTTTTTCCGCTACTGCAACATCGCCGACATCGAGGCCGGACGAAGGATAGGCGCCTGCAACCCCAATGACGAAGACTTGCGAAGGGTTGTATCTTTCAAAAAGAATCGCAGCAGCGTGTGCGGCATTCGCCTTGCCGATCCCGCATATGGACAGAGCAACCGCAACTCCGTTAAGAAAACCGCTGCAAAAGAGCTTGCCCTGGATTACGGAATTTGCTTCATCCAGAATATTTTTCAGCAGCATTCCGGCCTCGGAAGATGTCGGCGCAACGATCCCTGCAATGCCCAATTATGTAATCCCTCCTCAGTCAGACGAGTATTTAGATTTTATGGGAAAAAGTTTTTTCAGTCAAGATTTGAAAAAATGAGCATTTGCCGCTATTATAAATAAAGGTATGGAGAATAACGCTAATGCCGTCAATGCCGAAAACGAACCAAAAGCCAAGATAGCTCTTGTTGATGATGATCCGTATGTGCTTGAATTTGTTTCTGCGCTGATGAGCGAATACGGATACGACTATAAAGCTTTCAGCAATGCCAACGACGCGTTTGCGTACTTCCAGGGCAATCCTGTGGATGTTGTGCTGACTGATATCAAAATGCCGGTGGTGTCCGGGATCGACCTGCTCGAAAAGATCTGCGATTTCAAGCCTGACGTGCCTGTCATACTCATGACCGCTCACGCCGAAGTCGATATAGCGGTAGACGCAATAAAGAAGGGCGCCTTCGATTTCATCATCAAACCCTACCGATCGGAACAGCTGATTCATTCGATTGAAAAGGCGACACTTTACCGCAGGCTTGTCGAAAAGGAAAAGCAATACAAGCGGACCCTTGAAGCGACTGTCGAAATGAGAACCAGGGAGCTCAGAGAGGCCCTCACCATGCTTAAAAATATGAGCGGCGAGCTTATTACGCGTTTGACGGCAGTCGCTGAATTCCGCGACACAGAAACCGGTTATCATAATTCCCGCATGGGATATTATGCCACGGAGCTTGCCGAAACTCTTGGGCTCTCATCGAGCCTTGTGGCTGCCGTATCTTTTGCGAGTCCCCTGCATGATATCGGCAAGGTAGGCATACCCGACACCATATTACTAAAACCGGGCGCTCTTACACCCCAGGAGTTTACTATTATGAAGACGCATGCAAGGATCGGCGAAAAGATCCTGACAGGTTCTTCATATCCGTTTATACAAATGGCCGCTTCAATAGCATTGAACCATCATGAGCGATGGGACGGCACAGGTTATCCCAGGGGACTCAAGGGCGAGGAAACTCCCATAGAAGGCAGGATCGTGATGCTGTGCGACCAGTATGACGCTTTACGTGGTCTGAGGCCCTATAAAATGCCGTTGTCACATGAAGATGCCGTGAAGATCATCAGGGACGGCGACGGCAGGACCATGCCGGAACATTTCGATCCCGAGATCCACAGCGCTTTTCTTAAAATCGCCGATAAATTTGACGAGATTTTCAACAGTCACAACGAATAGCAGTCTCTCTCCCTTGTCTTCTGTCAACGGATAACATATTTAGCCGCCATTCGCCGATATAGCAAGTCGGATTTATTAACCCGGAATATAAAACGCAGTTGAAATAGACATCATGGGGCCCATATCGAAGGCTCGGCGCAGGCAGTTAATTTTACGATTTCAGTCAATTATATCAGGCGCATTTACATTATCAGTATTTGTTTGAAAAACTGCGTTAATTTGGCGAGACAAGATATGGGGCCCATGATGTCCTTTAATGCTTAACCGGGTCAAATCAGTATTAATGGACAATTCGCATGATTGACACCTTCATATGCCTGTTTCTATACTTAAACCTATGAAATCAATCGCTGTAATTGACGGACAGGGCGGCGGCATAGGCAGCCTGATAATAAAGGCGCTGCGCGATAATTTCGGCGAAAAGATAGAGATTATTGCGCTCGGCACAAATTCGACAGCGACTTCCGCCATGCTGAAAGCGCGCGCGAACAAGGGCGCAACAGGGGAAAACGCTATAAGATGTAATGCGCCGAAGGTTGATATCATTGCCGGACCGATCAGTATCGTGCTGGCAAACAGTATGCTCGGAGAGCTGACGCCGGGGATGTCCGAGGCCATCTCCTCGTCTCCTGCAATGCGGATACTGTTGCCGCTCAATCAGGAACATGTGGAAATTATCGGGGTTGAAAAGGAACCGCTGCCACATTTGATAGACAAACTGGTCGCAAGAGTAAAGGAGGAACTCCATGTGTGAAGCAAACGCATATATCTTGAAGGACGGACAGGAAGAACTTTATCTCGACAACGTGGACATACTTTTGCCTGAAGGTGAAAAGATATATATGAAAAATCTCTTCGGCGTGCAGAAGACCTTTCAGGGCCGTGTCAAAGAGATATCGCTCATAAAGCACAAGATCATACTGGAAGAAACCAGCTGACCGGCTTGACGGACTGGAGACTGATCGATTCCGGCCCCTGCGCCGCTTCTTTCAACATGGCGCTTGACGAAGCCCTGGCAGTTTCAGTCAGGCATGGCTCGTCTCCGCCCGTTTTACGCATATATGGATGGTCTGCTCCCTCGCTGACCCTAGGCGCATTTCAAAGACCGGATGGAATTAATATTGCTTTTTGCAGGAACAATAATGTGCCTGTGATCCGCAGGCTGACCGGCGGGCGGGCAGTTCTGCATGGCGATGAACTGACTTACAGTGTTTCCGCCCGGAATGAAAGCGGGTTTTCGGGAAGGCTGATGGATGTTTATTTGAAGATCGGGGCAGCCTTTCATCTGTGCTTTATCACGCTCGGCCTTGACTGCCGGATTAAAGACAGCGTAGAAAGAGGAACTGTTTTGATCAGGAACCCGTCATGTTTTGAATCGCAGTCGACAGGTGAAATCTCCCACGCCGGGCAGAAACTTATAGGGTCTGCGCAGAAACGCTGGACCGACGCCTTCATGCAGCAGGGCTCCATACCTTTTTCTGTCGATAGCCGTATACTCTCAGGAATATTCGGTGAAAAAGAAACGCAGGAACGGCCTGTCGGATTGCGCGGATTTATTCCCGATATAAACGCAGAAATCCTGAAGGGACATCTTGCCGCTTCCTTCGAGGAGACCTTCAAGATCAGACTGTCGTATTCTCTTCCTTCGCAGGAGGAGTTGGGTCTGGCTGAACGTTTTGAGTCCGAGAGGTATCCTGATCTGGCCGGGTCGCGGGAAGAGAAGCCTGGTAACCGGTGCGATAATAGAAAAGAAACAGTGTCGCCACCATCACTATTATCGCATACCATAGCGCGGCCTGTGATATGAAATTAAACGGCAGGGCCAGCAGAGGCATGGAAGCCGAAAAGATTGAGATCATCGATATCGTAAACAGGACTATAAAAAAACAGCCCATGACAATAAAAAGCATCAGCATGGATGACGGGGTCTTGTACATATAGATAACCATCTGTTTCAGGCACTTAAACGGGCGCGGGCGGAAATATGCGAGATATCCGAATCCGTAAAGCGATATGCCCATGAGAACAAGAAAGGCAAAGATACCCGTTGCGCCGAGCACAAGCCCGAAAAATACATTGATAAACGCGCCGATAACCGGCCAGGCAGCGTCGAGAAAGAGCACCATCTGATTTACTATTTCGCTTAGCACTCCCATGGTCATCGTAAAAAACGTGAACCCGAGTCCCGCAATGTTCGCATATATTAAAACCGGGAAAAAGAGCCTTTTGGCCTCGGACCAGAATAACTTGAGAGAAAACAGCTGTCCGTTCTGGATGGATTTTGCGAGAATACCTATAGTGCCCGAGACGACAAATACGGACATGGCGATAAGGAATGCGGCATAAATCACAAAGCTGAGAACTACAAATACGACAATCGGAAGCGATTTGCTGAGCATCTCGCCGGCCATCCTGAAGATGCTGATCAGATCGGGCTGTCGCAACATCTCTGTCAGGTCGACTCCAAATATAACGAAGGCTATTGCCAGGGGGATACCTACGATAAAAAGCCAGCTGAAAAAACCCAGGAACATGGACGAAAACAATATCAGGATAAGCTGCCAGTTCCTGTTGGCCGCATGGATGCCTTCTTTGATAATCGGAATATAACTCATAATTATGCCTGTTACCTTTCCCCTTCCTCTGCAAACCTGTCGGTTGTAATACCCACGATCTTGATGCCGGCTGCATCCGCTTCCCGAATAACAGCCTCCTTGTTCACTATTATACTCTTAGAGGCTTCAACCGCCAAAACCGCGGCCTTTGCCCTGCGCATAACCCCGATAGTGTCCAGGCCGACCGCGGGCACATCCAGCCCCATGTCCTGCTGAGGCTTGCTCGTTTTGACTACAACAGAACCCTCACCGGCCCATTCGCCGCCCCTGAGTATTGCCTCGTCGGTGCCTTCAATGGCTTCAACCGCCATAACGGCGCGACCCTTGACCACCACGGTCTGGCCTATGTCCAGCCTGCCTATCTCTTTGGCGATCTTCCAGCCGTACTCGATATCCTTCCATTCTTCCTCATCCGGCTGTTTTATTGTGAGACAACCTTCAGGCGTAAGAAGATGGGGGCTGAAAGTCATTGTGTCGATTATCTCTATGCCTTCCTCGGCAAGCTCTTTTTTTATGGCATTGAGTATAACGTCGTCACCCTTGTTGATGATGGAAAAAAGCAGCTTTACACCCTTCAGATCCGGGACTATCCTGGATTTGTAGAGCAGGGACTTTTGCACCTTACCCGCCATCAGGGCCTTTTTTACGGCGTTATTTTTAAGGGTTTCAATCAATTCCCCGAATTTGCCGGGGTTTATCCACCTTATGACATCGGACACCCCGGCAAGGTCTGGAGATGTGATATTTTCAAGGGCCACGGTTACAACCCTGTATCCGCGGGCTCTTGCGTCAGTTGCAATTATTAAAGGCAGTTCCCCGGCCCCTGCGATAATACCTATCTGCATACGCCTCTTTTGTTGGCTTCGATGAACTCTACTAGATGCAGGATTTCGGGTATCTGGGGCAGTTCGTTCTTCACTCTCCTGAGAGCTTCGGTCATGGCAACCCTCTCCTTGAACAGGATCCTGTATGCCGCTTTCAGAACATTGACCGTCTCTTCGGAAAAACCCCTTCGCTTGAGGCCGACGATGTTGAGTCCATAGAGCTTGGCGCGGTGGTCGGAGGCCATTACGTATGGAGGTATGTCCTGCGTTATGCCTGTGCAACCCCCAACCATGGCGTAACAACCGACACGGTTGAACTGGTGAATGGCCACGAGTCCGCCGATAAAGGCGAAGTCTTCGATCGTCACATGCCCCGCAAAGGTTGAGGCATTGGCCAGAATATTCGAGTTGCCGATCGAGCAGTCATGCGCAATATGCACATACGCCATGATGAAATTCGAATCTCCCACCTTTGTAACTCCATGACCGCTGACCGATGCCCTGTGAATGGAGACATACTCCCTGATTATATTTTTCACCCCGATCTTTACCGCTGTTTTCTCACCTTTGTATTTCAGGTCCTGGGGAGGCAGTCCTATGGTAGCGAACTGGTGAATTATGCAGTCTTCACCAATTTCGGTATCGCCCTCTATAACCGCATGTGAGACGAGCTGCACACCCCTGCCAAGCTTCACGCCGTCACCGACCATGCAATAAGGACCTATTACAACATCCTCTCCCAACTCAGCTTTTTTACTAACGATTGCTGTTTTATGAATATTGGTAGCCATATCTCTCCCTAAATCTGCTCGTCGGTTACCATAGCTGTAAATTCGGCCTCAGACGCCAGCTTGTCTTCCACAAAAGCCTCGCCCCTGAATTTCCAGACCTTACCCCTTATCTGGACTGCCTTTACCTCGAATCTCAACTGGTCTCCGGGCAACACTGGTTTTCTGAATTTTACCTTGTCGATGCTCATAAAATAGACTGAGCTGCCCTGCATCCCCGACTTGAACGCAAGTATCCCCGACACCTGCGCCATAGCTTCAACGATAAGAACACCAGGCATTACAGGGTTGCCCGGAAAGTGTCCCTGGAAAAATGGTTCGTTAATAGTGACGTTCTTAATACCGGTAACACTGACTGAAGGTTCGAGCTGCGTAACCCTGTCAACCAGCAGAAAGGGATACCGGTGAGGCAGAATCGAAAGGATTTCCTTTATATCTATCATATTCCCTCCTTCTGTAAATTACTAAGCTCCTGTCAGCGGCATATGCGTCTATCCCTCAGCATCGGAGCTCCCGTACGCCTGCTTCAGCAGCATGTTTATCTTTTCTTCCAGTTCAGAGATCTTTTTTTTCATCTCGGGCAATTGCTGAATTATTGCTGAAGATTTCAGGAAAGTGCGATGCGGCATGGCCGGTGTGCCGGAGAAAATTCCCTTTTTGATATTGCCCACAACCCCCGCCTGCGCCCCAAGCATCGCCCCGGCCTCGATGGAAACATGGTCGGGAATGCCTGCCTGGCCGCCGGCAATGACACCATCGCCTATATTGGAGCTGCCGCCGACTCCTGCCTGGGACACCAATATTACGCATTTGCCAATAGTGACATTATGGCCTACCTGAACCAGATTGTCTATTTTAGTTCCACACCCTACAGTTGTGGCGCCAGTCGTAGCGCGGTCAATAGTAGTATTGGCGCCAATCTCCACATCGTCTCCAATGAGCACAGTCCCGATCTGCGGGATCTTCCGGTGCGCCCGGCCGTCAAACACATATCCGAATCCGTCTGCGCCGATCACGGCTCCGGCATGAATGATGACCCTGTCGCCGATGGTTATCTTTTCACGAATAGTCACATTGGGATGAATAACGCAGCTTTCTCCTATGACACTATTGTCGCCGATAAATACCCCGGGATAAATTACAGTGTCCCTGCCGATCACAACTCCTTTACCAACTGAAACAAAATTGGATATTGCAACATTGTCTCCAATAACAGCATCGCCTGAGACCGAAGCATAGGCGCTTATGCCCGGACAAGGCCTTGGGGACGGATAGAAAGCGGCAAGAAGCTGAGCAAAGGCAAGTTCTGGATTCCCGACAACAATCTGGGGTGTATGCAGATCGCTGATCACGGATTTGACGATAACGGCCGAGGCCTTGCCTTCCCGAACTTCCCTGAGAAATCTGGAACCGGAAAGATATGTTATATCACCCGCTTTCGCCCCGGGCGCCCGCGAAACTCCAGTAATCTCGGTCTCCCCATCTCCGGATACAATGCCCTTTATCAATGAGGCAATATCGTCAAGTTTCATTTTCAGATATAAAAGCCCAAAGGCATCGGGGCCGTTATCCGGCCCCGAACCGATTGATTCTATTTCCTCTTTTTTGATTTAGCCGGGGCTGCCGATGAAGACGAATCAAGTCTTTGTATAACAGCGCCTGTAATATCGAGGCCCTGATCGGCAAAGAGAATTTGCTGTTTTTCGAGGATCAGGGTGTATTTGCCCTCCCGCCCAATTGCGACAACTATCTCTCCGATAGTTTTAAGAATACGGCCTGTGAGTTCACCCTCTCTCTTTCTGACCTCGTTCTGTGAATCAGTTGCGTTACGCTGATACTCTCTGGTAAGGCGTTCGTATTCTTCAGCCTTGCTCTTCTTTGCCTCGGCTGAAAGCATATCACTCTGCTTCTCGATCTCCGATCTCAATCTTTCGATTGCGCGGCCCTTTGACTCAAGAGATCCCTGCTTGCTTTTGATAATCGACTCCAGTTCTGTCTTTGCCCTTTTACCCTGCTCCGACTCGTTTACAGCCTTATAAACATCCACATATGCTATTTTGAGCCCGGAAGCTTTTTCCTGGGCAAACACTGTCGACATAAAGCCGCAAAGCACAAACGTTACCAAAACCACCGCTAAAACCAGTTTCTTCATTATTTCCTCCGTCTTGCTGCCATATATGCGTTTGTCCTTACGCAACCGCCCGAGAGAGTCCCCAATAAGTCCCCTCTCTAAAACGCAGAGCCGAACCCGAATTCCACCCTGCCAAACCCTTCATTACGTCTTTTAAACAGATTGACTCCGTATTCAATTCTTATCGGGCCAAGAGGCGATATCCAGCGAATTCCTCCTCCAGCCGTGCTGCGGATATCACTGCCGAATGTTACGTGATCATCGTATGCGTTACCCGCATCATAAAATACGATACCTTTAAGCTTAAGTTCTCTATAGATGGGGAATATGAATTCGGCGTTCATTATTAATTCCGTGGTGCCGCCTATTGCCTGTCCGCTGGCCGGGTCTTTCGGCCCCGGCACACCCAGTCCAAAACCTCTGAGTGAATCAATACCTCCCAGATAGAATCTTTCGTAAAGGGGAACGCTTTCACCTAATACACCGGTAATCCAGCCGGCGCGTCCCCTGAGATGCACAGTGCTGTCCCCCATTATGGGGAAATACCAGCCGGTGTCTCCCAAAACTCTGACAAACTTGTTATCTCCGCCAAGACCGGCAAAGGTTGTTGTAAACACATGACGCGAACCCCTTATCGGATCAAGAAAGTTATTTCTGCTATCACGCGCAAGAGAGCCGCTGACTGCGCTGGTAATGCGATACCCTTTCTGGTCCTTGATTATTATGGAAGCGCTGTCGTCAATATCGTATACTTCCGCATTCTCTATATTGTATGAGACAGTCGCGCTATAATACTCCCAGAAGCGCTTGCCCAGGCTCATTTCGAATCCCAACGCGTCCCTCTTGAAAAGAGGATAATATCTGATATTTTTATAGACCGTCACTCCAAATATAAGCTCCTTGTCCAGAAACCAGGGGTCTCTGAACTTGATCGCCGCGTCCCTTACCTGTGTTCCTATCGAGCCGCTTACAGACACTACTTGTCCGGCGCCCAGCAGATTTCTCTGCGAAATCTCGGCCATGGCCAAAGGTCCGTCACTGCCCCAGCCGCCGCCTATGGTAAATGCGCCTGTCTGTTTCTCTTTCACCTTCACATCAAGATCGACAATCTTTTCAGCGGCTCTCGGCTTGGGCAGGATATCTATTGTCTCAAAAAAATCGAGGTTTTTAAGCCGCTCATGGCTCCTCTTGACTGCGGCCCCGCTGAAGGTTTGGCCTTCATCCACCCTGATTTCCCTTCTGATGACCTTGTCCTTGGTTTTAGTGTTGCCGGATATATCTATCTTGCCCATCTTGAACTTGTCGCCTTCACTGATTTTGTATATTACCTTTGCCGTTTTTTTCTCTTTGTCTAGGGGAATATCCGGCTGAACGGCGACAAGCGCATACCCTGTGTTCGAATATTTATCAGTGATAGCGTCAATATCAGCCTTTAAAACTGCCTTGTTGAATACCTGACCTTCCTTCATCTTGACCAGCTTTACCAGCTCCTCATTCTTATAAACCTTGTTGCCGGTAATGGACACAGAAGAAACCTTGAACTGATCGCCCTCGAAAACAGGGATCGAAATAATCATCCACTTCTGATTCTCAATAAGCTGTATCTTAGGCTCGCCGACTGCTATAGACAGATAGCCGTTCTCATAATACAAATCTTTAATAAGCTCGACACTCGCCATCATCTCTGCCTTTTTGTAAAATCCCGTTCCCAGGATGAAAGACAAAAAACCTCTCTCTTTTGTCTTCATCGCGCTTCGGATCTTGCCTGAAGCAATGGCTTTGTTATTCTCTATCCTGATTTCCTTTATCTTGACCTTTTCTCCCTCTATGATCTGATAGGTTACGACTATCTCGCCCTCATCGGTCTTGTTGACGACCGGCACTACTTTGGCCAGATAGTAACCTTCATCTTCATAAAAGACCTTTAATTTGAGCGCATTTTCATTGATAAGGGTAATATCGGCTATGGCTCCGGGGGTGAGGGCGATCTTTTCTTTCAGCGCGTCGTTTTTGAATTCTTCATTGCCCTGGAAATCTACCTTGATTATTGTAGGCTTCTCTTTGACGGAATAAATAACCTTGATTCCGCCCTCAAAAGGCTCCAGTGCAACTTTTACATCATCAAAATAGCCCATCTTGTATATCAACTTTATGTCTTCGGTCGTCTTTTCCTGTGAAAGAGGTTCTCCGGACTTCTGTAAAAGTCTGGACTTGACCGCCCCCTCTTCGATACGTTTCAAACCCTTTACTTCAACAGAGGTTACCATGGGAAGTTCATCGGCTGAAACATGCATAACCATAAATGACAGGATAAAAACACATAGGATAGATCTTATAAATATTTTTCCGCTCATCAGTTTCCTTCCCTCTTATGGCTTTTTTTTGGAGCCGCCCTGAGTCACGCATGTTTTCCGCGTTGATGCGTATTATACCACAGTTTTTTAATATCATGATACAGTCCGCGGCATGGATAAATACATGATATTATCAGGCTCCGGCGGGCTTCATATATGCGCGGAAATAGCCGTCGCAAGACATCTTTCACCGGTCATCAAATCCGGCTTCGGGCCGGGCGCCATATACAAGTTAAAGAAGAAATGCGGAATTCTGATATAATATTGATTGCGAAATTTTTAGTGGAGGTATGTGTTCGTGGTAAAACAATGTTGCATAGCCGGAGATATAGGCGGCTCAAATGTGCGTGTCGCCCTTGTTGCCGACGATTTCAGTATTTTGAGAAAATTGAAAGAGCCATCGGGGGCCGACACTCTTTCTGTACTGATCAGGCTTATCGGTGAGATTCGCAATACCGCGCCCGCAGATTACGAAGTATGCGGAACCGGCCTTGCCGTGGCAGGTGTGGTGGATAAAGCGACGGGCGCAGTCCTGAGATCTCCAAATATTCAGAAAATGTCGGGATTGGACCTCGGAGGCGAGATTTCGAACAAGTTCGGAATCCCGGTAATTATCGAAAATGACGCCAATGCCGCTGCCTTTGGTGAAAGGGTAGCCGGGGCAGGCAGGGACTTTGAGAACTTTGTAATGCTTACGCTTGGCACCGGGATCGGCGGAGGCATCGTTATGGGAGGGCGGCTATTGCCTGTTGCCGCTGAAATAGGACATGCGACTATCAATTCTTCCGGCCCCCTGTGCGGCTGCGGTAATCCGGGATGCCTCGAATCTTATGCGTCGGCCAGAGCCATCATCGGCAATGCGGTGAAAGAACTCGAAAAAGATTCGGACAGTATGATGAAACAACTGCATAACGGGAATACTTACAAGATATCTGCGGAAGATATATACAATGCAGCCCTGGAAGGCGATACAATAGCAAGAACCCTGTTGAAGGATGCGGGGCGTTCCCTCGGGATAGGAATAGCCAGTATAATTAATATATTGTCTCCGCAGGCTGTCATACTTACCGGCGGCCTGATCGGCGCCTGGAATATTTATGTGGAGACCGCCATTGCTGAGGCGTCAAAAAGGGCCTTTCCAGAGCTCTTTGAACGTGTTAAGATAATTCCGTCATTGCTGGGTGATAACGCGGGAGCTATCGGAATGGCGGCGCTTGTGTTTGAAAAGAATAAACAGCACAGGACGAGAAAAACCGACAGGTAAAACCGGTTAATATGCCTGACAATATCAGAAATTTTTCTATCATCGCCCATATCGATCACGGCAAGTCCACGCTTGCCGACCGTATCCTGGAATATACGGGAGCGCTCAGCAAGAGGGAGATGATGGAGCAGGTGCTCGACACCATGGATCTCGAAAGAGAGCGCGGCATTACCATTAAAGCCCATGCCGTGAAGCTCAATTACAGGAATGCGGCAGGAAAAGATTACATACTGAACCTGATCGATACCCCCGGCCATGTCGATTTCTCTTACGAGGTGTCGCGAAGTCTTGCCTCATGCGAGGGCAGCCTGCTTGTCGTGGATGCGACTCAGGGGGTTGAAGCCCAGACCCTCGCCAATGCATATCTGGCCAGCGACCACAACCATGTGATCATTCCAGTCATCAACAAGATCGACCTGCCGGGCGCCGAAATCGAGCGCGTCAGAGAGCAAATTGAAGAGGTTATTGGTATTGACTGTTCTGACGCTATTCTTGCCAGCGCAAAAGAGGGCATAGGCATAAAGGAAATCCTCGATGCGATCGTTGAACGTATACCCGCCCCCGTTGGCGACAGCAGCGTCCCGCCGAAGGCCCTGATATTCGACTCCTGGTTTGATAATTACCAGGGTGTAATAGCGCTGGTAAGGGTTTTCGAGGGCAGGATAAGGCCCGGCATGAAGATCAGGTTCATGGCGACCGAAAAAGAGTACGAAGTTACCAAAACAGGAGTTCTGACGCCAAAGCCTGTGGACACGAAAGACCTGTCCGCCGGCGAGGTCGGATACATTATTGCGGGAATCAAGAATATCGCCGACACCAAAATCGGCGACACGATAACCGATTCGGCCAATCCGGCTGTCGAGCAGCTTGCGGGATATAAAGAAATCAAGCCTTTGGTCTTTTGCGGACTCTATCCTGTCGAGACCAACCAGTATGAAGAATTGAAGGCGGCCCTCGAAAAGCTGCGGCTCAACGATTCCTCATTCAACTATGAGCCTGAAACTTCTACTGCCCTCGGGTTCGGCTTCCGTTGCGGATTCCTCGGACTGCTGCATATGGAAATCGTCAAGGAAAGGCTTGAGAGGGAGTTCGAGCTTTCTCTTATCAGCACCGCGCCGACTGTTATTTATAAAGTAACGGAACAGGGCGGCGCTGAGATAATGATCGACAATCCCAGCAGCATGCCCGACCAGTTTGAGAGCATATCCGAGCCTTTCGTCAAGGTGTCTATATTTGTGCCCCAGGAATTCGTTGGTAATATGCTCGAACTCTGCCAGTCAAAGCGAGGGGCTCAAAAGGAATTCAATTACGTCGGCAAAGACAGGATCATGATCGTGTACGATTTGCCGCTGAACGAGATCCTGTGGGATTTCTACGACAGCCTGAAATCACTTTCCAAAGGTTATGCCTCTATGGATTACGAATTCGCAGGCTACAGGGAATCGAACCTCGTAAAGCTCGATTTGATGCTCAACGGCGAACCGGTCGACGCCCTCTCCCTGATAGTGCACAAGGACAGCGCCTATTTGAAAGGGAGACAGATCGCGGAGAGGTTGAGGAAGGTCATACCGAGGCAGATGTTCGAGATAGCCATACAGGCGTCGATCGGCAACAAGGTTATAGCCAGGGAGAGTATCAAGGCCCTGCGGAAAAACGTGCTTGCCAAATGCTACGGCGGTGATATTACAAGGAAAAGAAAATTGCTCGAAAAACAGAAGGAAGGAAAGAAAAGGATGAAACAGATCGGCCAGGTTGAGATACCCCAGGAAGCATTCCTTTCAGTCCTGAAGGTGCAGGAATAGATGGGGAAAAAAAAGCTTGAGGTAAAGCGGCAGTCCAAGTTTTGGGAATACACTAAGGCCATTGTCACGGCGCTGATACTCGCCCTGCTCATAAGGACATTTTGTATCCAGGCGTTCAAGATACCGTCCGGATCGATGATCCCGACATTGCTCATTGGCGACCATCTGCTCGTGAACAAGATGGTATACGGCACTCCGATCGACATACCATTTACAAACATAACGGTATTTTATATGCCGGGATTCAGCGCTCCCCAGAAGGGTGATATAATCGTCTTCAAATCCCCCGAAGATCCAACACGGGATTTCATTAAACGTGTTACTGCGGTTGGAGGAGACACGATCCAGATGATCGATAAAAAATTATATGTTAACGGCAAGCATGTCAATGAACCGTATATCCAGCATACCGATAACTCAATACGGATGGGGCGTCTTGAACCGCGAGACAATTTCGGACCGTATCTGGTGCCGAAAGACAGGCTGTTCATGATGGGCGACAACAGGGACAACAGCTCCGACAGCAGATGGTGGGGATATGTGGATGTTAAGCAGGTCAAAGGCAAGGCCCTGATCATGTACTGGTCGTGGGACAACGAAAAATCATCCCCCCGTTTCAGCAGGATCGGAAAGCTGATAAACTGATAAACGACTGCATGTTTACCGGATTGATCATAGAGCTGGGTGAGGTCGCGGCGTTAGAAAGGCGAGGGCCGGGAGCGAGGCTTGCGATCAAAGGACGCAAGATCATGCGCGACATCGCCGTCGGTGACAGCATAGCGGTAAACGGCGTATGCCTTACCGTGACTGCCTTTGAAAAAGATTGCGCATATTTCGACGTATCCCCGGAAACACTCGACTGCTCAAACATTGGGACATTGAAGCCCGGAGACAAGGTGAATCTCGAATCTTCGCTCAGGCCGGACTCGAAACTCGGCGGTCATTTTGTAACAGGACATATCGGGACCGCAGGCAAAATAAAATCGAGAAAGGCCGTCGGCGACTCTGAACGGATAGAGATCGAAGCTGCGCCTGCCGTTCTCAAATACATTACTCCCAAGGGTTCGGTCGCAGTGGATGGTATCAGCCTTACCGTTGTCGATGTCCTTCGGGACTCCTTTAGTGTTGTCGTCATACCTCACACAGTGTCGATGACAACCATAGGTTTCAAGAAAGCCGGAGACACCGTCAACCTTGAACCCGATATACTGGCCAAATATGTAGAAAGGCTTTTGCAGAAAGACGATTCCGGAACTGATGCGACTGCAGCAGACGAACGCTTCCTGTCAAAGCTTAAAGATTCGGGGTTCATGTAGCCTCGGGTTATATTCACTTGCCGGAGGAAATGCAATGGATAAAGATAAATTGAATTCGGTCAAAGAGGCCATTGATGATATTGCCAAGGGCAGAATGGTAATACTCACTGATGACGAAGACAGGGAGAATGAAGGCGATCTCTGCATGGCAGCTGAAAAGGTCGCGGCAGAAGACATAAACTTTATGGCCAAGCACGGCCGGGGGCTCATATGCCTGTCGCTTACATCTCAGCGGACAGATGAACTCAAACTGCATATGATGTCTGAAGAAAACACATCCGCGTTCGGCACGGCCTTTACGGTATCCATAGAGGCGAAAAAAGGCGTCACTACCGGCATATCGGCGCAGGACAGGGCAGTGACTATCAAAGCGGCGATTGATCCGAATTCAAAACCTGAGGACCTGGCGCGGCCGGGTCATGTCTTCCCCATCCAGGCGAAGCCCGGGGGCGTTCTGCAGAGGGCAGGCCAGACCGAGGGTTCTGTGGATCTGGCGAGACTCGCCGGGATGTATCCGGCCGGCGTCATATGCGAGGTGATGAATGATGACGGAACCATGGCCAGGATGCCGCAACTGATCGAGTTCGCAAAGATCCATTCATTAAAAATAGTCGCCATAAAACATCTAATCCAGTATCGCATGCAGACTGAATGTTTCGTGAAGCGTGTTGCAACTGCTCAAATGCCGACCAGATACGGCGATTTCACTGCCATTGCCTATACCAATATCGTGGATGACAACGTGCATGTGGCGCTCGTCAAGGGCCAAATCTCCGCCAAGGACAAAGTCCTTGTAAGGGTGCATTCGGAGTGCCTGACCGGCGATGTCTTCGGCTCCCTGCGCTGCGACTGCGGAGATCAGCTTCACCGCGCAATGGAAATGGTCGATAAGGAAGGCAAGGGTGTAATCCTGTATATGCGGCAGGAAGGCAGAGGCATAGGATTGCCGAGCAAACTGCAGGCTTATGAATTGCAGGACAAGGGTCTGGACACCGTTGAGGCCAATCTGAAGCTTGGATTCAAACCGGATTTACGCGACTACGGCATAGGCGCGCAGATACTGGTTGACCTGGGAGTCAGAAAGATGCGCCTGATAACAAACAATCCCAAAAAGATAATAGGACTTGAAGGTTATAAGCTCGACATAGTTGAACGGGTGCCAATAGAAACAAAACCTAATGAGAAGAACCTTCGGTATCTGAGAACAAAAAAGAAAAAAATGGGGCACCTGCTCGAAAACGTTTAATAATTCCCGGAACAGTTTTTATTCATTGAAGGACTGTTTCGGGGACAACGCCTGTCCGCATGGCCGCATAATATAGACGAGACTCATGCCGGATTGAGAACAGAAGAGCCTGAGTTATCCGGCCCAATGTATACCAATGTGAATCTAATTATCCTGATCATACCAGATCTGCGACAGCGTATAAAAGACTAATCTCTTCTGCTGAAAGCCGGTGTGCGCCTCGTCTGATAATAAAGATTAATCTTTAGCTTAACAAGCGCGCCTGGAGGGATTCGAACCCCCGGCCCTCAGCTCCGGAGGCTGATGCTCTAATCCACTGAGCTACAGGCGCGGCATGATTATTGTAACACACAGGGCAGTCCCGGATATAACCTGACCCGAGACGCATGCCGGATTGAGGACAGAAGAGCCTGAGTTATCAGGTCTGTTCATTTTCTTCATTTGACGATATTGCGTACAATATAACTATGCTGATTTTGGATTGTCAGAAATTCACGAACGGAGGAAGACGATGAAAGTATCTCTTGGCCCCAAGACCACAGCCTATCCCTCGCCGGTATGGATTATCGGATCTTATGACGCCGAAGAAAAACCCAACATGATGGCTGTCGCCTGGGGAGGTATATGCTGTTCCCAGCCGCCCTGCGCCACCATATCGCTGCGCAAGGCAACATATACTTATAGTTGTATTATGGAACGCAGGTCATACACGATCAACATACCGTCCGAAAAATACGCCAAAGAGGCCGATTACGCGGGGATCTCATCCGGCAGGGACAGCGATAAATTCAGCGTCACCGGCCTGACGCCGATAGCAAGCAATGTGGTGGATGCGCCATATATTGACGAGTTCCCGGTCATAATCGAATGTCGGCTGCTCCATACGTACGAGATAGGCCTGCATACCCAGTTTGTCGGTGAAATCATGGATGTAAAAGCGGACGAATCGGTGATGGGCGAAAAAGGGATGCCGGACATTTTGAAGGTCCAACCTTTCATTTTTGAACAGGGAACAAGAGGTTATTATGCCATCGGCCGACATATCGGCGCGGCCTTTTCGATAGGCAGAGATCTTTAATTTATAAGGAGATAATGATATGGACGTATTTACAGCGATCAGCGGAAGAAGAAGCTTAAGGGCATATCGCGATATCGACATCGAAGAGGAAAAACTGGGCAGGATACTGGAGGCAGCGCGCCTTTCGCCGTCTGCGAAAAATATGCAGGACTGGAAATTTATTGTAGTGCGGGACTCCGCAACCAGAAAAAAACTGGCGGAAGCGGCCAAAGGCCAGGCATTTGTAAGCGAGGCTCCTGTTGTTATCGTGGCCTGCGGCACAGAACCGGAATACGTAATGTCCTGCGGACAACACGCTTACACTATCGATCTTTCGATAGCCTGCGCCTATATGGTTCTTGAGGCTTATGAACTCGGCATAGGCAGCTGTTGGCTTGGGGCATTCTATGAGGATCAGGTTAAAGATATTCTGAGAATTCCTGAAAAGGTAAGGGTAGTTGCCATGATACCATTCGGCTATCCTGCTGAGACTGTTGCGGCAAGACCGCGAAAAACGCTCGGAGAAATTGTGGCTTACGAAAGGTATTAGCGGTCGTATTGAAGGGAAATGGGGTGGATGACGGGACTCGAACCCGCAACGGCTGGAACCACAATCCAGAGCTCTACCATTGAACTACATCCACCATTCATGCGCCTAAACCTGACTGAAAAGTATAACGTATAAAGGCCATTAACTTCCAGACATTGCCGGCGCAAAATCTTATATCAGATAAAATACGCCTGGCAGGGCTCGAACCTGCGACCTACTGCTTAGAAGGCAGTTGCTCTATCCAACTGAGCTACAGGCGCAAAATCATAATTAAAATAAAAAAAGAAACGTTTCAAAATAAGGATGCTGTTCCATCCATTATTTTTTACTTTCTATTTTTTCATTTTACTCTTAAAAATATCGGGGCGAGAGGATTCGAACCTCCGGCCCTCTGCTCCCAAAGCAGATGCGCTACCAGGCTGCGCTACGCCCCGAGAACATATAAAATACTAAA
>JGI20214J51650_10000215_pt1 | contig 36597 bp, 33 predicted proteins | sample WetSurMetagenome_FD_51650 | JGI IMG/M metagenome (IMG submission 51650)
TTACCCAGAACTATAAAGAGCTACAGGCCATCATGAGTAACTATGTCGGTATTGTCCGTTCCGACCTCAGGCTGCAACGCGCCCGCACCCGCCTTGAAATTATATACCAGGAGACAGAAGATCTTTACAGACGTTCCACAATTTCACTTAAGCTGTGTGAGCTCAGGAATCTTATTGCCGTAGGCTATCTTGTTATTAAAATGGCCCAGAACAGGCAGGAAAGCCTTGGAGCCCACTATTCAATTGATTACCCGGCCCGTCCCGGTTCAGAGTTTTAACCAGATGCAAATGATAAATATTAACCGCCGGGATGAAGAGAGGTCAGAACAGACGGACCCTTTTATCTCATCAGCTTTAAAAGGGGAAAACAGGTGGTGGAGATATATCCTCATGAGCATTGCTCCTTTCCTGGCGTCAAACACTGTGGGCTTTATTCCTTACTTCATTGTATGGGCCATATATTCCTTTAGTGGTAAAATGGTTTATTCGGGCTCAGCCCCTGACTTTGCTGCATCGGGCATCAGTCTCAACGTCACTTTTATCCTTATGCTTTTCCCTTTTCTGATGGCATTGCTCACCTTCATTCTGCTAATGAAGCCATTACATAACAGAAAATTTGGTACAGTTATCAATGGAGGCATCGCAATACGATGGAAGAGGGTTTTTACTTCTGCATTGGTATGGATTGTTTTATCAAGCCTGTATCTCTATACTTCCATAAAACAACATCCATCGGATTTTGTGATAAATAACACAACCGGATCTTTATTTGTGATAGCTTTTCTGGCAATTCTGATGATTCCATTTCAGGCTGCATTTGAAGAGATACTGTTCCGTGGATACCTTATGCAGGGGTTTGCCATACTTACAAAAAACAGGTGGATGCCGATTATTATAACTTCATTGTTGTTTGGCCTCATGCATTCAATCAATCCGGAGATGAAGGCATATGGTTTCTGGACTATGCTGCCTCAATATGTTTTGTTCGGTATTGTGTTTGCTATTCCGACAATGCTTGATGATGGCGTTGAAATAGGTATTGGAGCTCATGCTGCAAATAATATTTTCCTTTCAATATTTCTTACAACAAAGGTTTCTGCTCTTCAGACTCCTGCTTTATATATGCAGGTGACCAGCTATCCGTGGAAGGAATTTTCAGGACAGGTGGTGAATTCACTCTTATTTCTTACAATTATGTTCCTTATTTTCAGGTGGAAGGATATGCGTAAACTTTATGGAAGAGTCAGTATAATTAATGAGAGTACGTCCGTATAATTAAATTCCATAGATGCCCGTTGCAGGAGGAGTCTGGCAACCACCCCATCTTTGTTTTATAGATTCTATAATTGTCCTTATCTCTTCGTCATCCATTGATGTCAGGAGCTTAAGTCTTGTCTCTTTGAAATCAGGAAGACCTTTAAAATAATTTGAGAGATGTCTTCTCATTTCAAGAATGGCAGGCTTGCCTTCCTTATGCTCAAAGGATTTCTCCATATGAAGAAGAGCAAGATCGGCCCTCTCAGTCACCGTTGGCTCGGGCAGGAAATCACCGGTATCGAGGTAATGCCTTATTTCTCTGAATATCCAGGGACGCCCTACAGTAGCACGGCCTATCATTATCCCGTCAACGCCATACCTGTCAAACATCTGCCTGGCTTTTACAGCCGAGTTTATATCACCGTTTCCAATGACAGGAATGGTCATCCTGGGATTGTTTTTGACTTCTCCTATGAGAGTCCAGTCTGCATCACCTTTGTACAGTTGGGCCCTTGTGCGTCCATGAATGGTTATTGCCACAATACCCGTATCCTGGAGACGTTCTGCAACCTCAACAATATTCTTACTTTCCTCGTCCCATCCGAGTCTGGTTTTGACAGTGACAGGTATGTTTACAGCCTTTACAATAGCTTCTGTCATTTTTATCATAAGCGGAATATTACGCAACATGCCGGCGCCGGCACCACGATTGGCGATCTTCTTCATGGGACAACCGAAGTTGATGTCAATAATGTCAGGGTTTGCCTCCTGTGCAATAAGGGCAGCGTCTACCATAGATTCAATTATGTGTCCGTATAACTGGATGCCAATGGGTCTTTCATAATCAAACAGGTCAAGCTTTTTAACGCTGCTGGCACCATCACGTATAAGACCGTCGGACGATATGAATTCTGTATACATGAAATCGGCTCCGAACATCTTGCAGATATATCTGAAAGAAGGATCAGTAATATCCTCCATTGGAGCAAGGAACAATGGCTTGTCTTTTAATATCGTATTTCCCAGCTTCATAAAAATTTGAGTTCTCACTGTATAATTTCAGCGCAAAAATAGGAAAACAAAGATAAATGTTGTTTACGAGGCCGATTAATTACCTGTGGGTAATGGCAGATATGTGAGAGCAGTGAATTAAGACACGGGAAATTAAAAGAGCTTCAGAGAGGCAGCCTGTTGCAGTTCGTTTTTACGATAGACATAAACAATTCCGTATTTTTCAGCCTCAGCTCTTTTCTTTTCATCAGGCAGGTCAGCAAACTTTGCCTCAATCTCATTCCAAAGTATGGTGATAAGATCATCAGCCTCGTTTCGCAGATCGGCAGTCTTCTTTGCGCATTCTGCAACTCTTTTGTTTATGGTCTTATGAAAATTCCAGGCATCCATAAACTGAACATACCTCACTTTAACGACAGCAATAGTAGGATTTGTGATGGCAGTATGCCCTTTTCTTACCCTGTATTCCTCCCCGTCAATAACCCGTTTTCCCCATCCTATAAGCTCATTTTCAGTTGCAAGCGAGGGAACGGTTGAATCATCGGGGGCAATACCATAGAAAGACCTGGTCTCTGCCGGCAGTTCACCTCTGAGTATTGCCATATTCATCACCTTTATGAAATGTGTTATGTATAGCCTTGCTTTCCTCGCCACCTCCTGGTACTCCTGACCTTTATCACTTTGATTGCTCGTTGTCTGACGCTGTATGCTGATTGTATTTTCAAACTGCGGTAAAAAAGACTGTATTTTTACAAGGGTTTTCATTGAAAAGGCAAGCTTAAAAGGAGGCGTCTCCTTCCCGATCTCAAGAGCCTTCTTCATGGCTCTTACCCGGGCAGAATCAGTGTTGGGTAAACGACGATAAGGCATAACACAGCTTAAGTTAGGTGAATAACACTAGCGAATATACATCCTAATTTAAAATGAATAACGCCCTTCGCAATAAAATATTGTTCATAACTCAAAAGATATCAACATGTTATCAGGAGAGCATTAATTTCCATCAGTGATATTTTGTTAAAGTGCAGACAATCAGTCAGTAACAGATATAAACGAAGATGGTGTTTTTCATTGTTTTTATCGATAGCTGTTACTAATTTAGGCTACCGTTAAAACGATTAAAACTCAAAGCAATGTTTGATCCCGAAATTTACATAAACCGCAGAAGCAAACTTACCTCAATAATGAAGAGTGGTGTTGCTCTTTTTACAGGTAATGTTGAATCACCTATGAATTATCCTGCAAATGCCTTTCACTTCAGGCAGGACAGCGATTTTCTCTATTTCTTTGGACTTGATCTTCCGGGTCTGGCCGGAGTGGTTGATTTTGACTCTGGTGAAAGCGTGATTTTCGGTAATGATGTAGATCTTGACGACATTATCTGGATGGGGCCTCAGCCTACGATTGCCCAGCTTTCAGAGAAGGTTGGGATAAAGAAGAGTTTTGCTTTTTCAAAATTGGAAGGTGTAGTACGTGATGCACTGTCAAAAGGACGGAAGGTTCATTTTCTTCCACCCTACAGGGGCGAGACAAAAATGACGCTGGGTTCAATTTTACATGAGAACCCCTGCCAGATGAAGAGCATGGCATCGGCAGATCTTATAAAAGCCGTTGTATCACTCCGTTCCGTTAAAGAAAAGGTTGAGATAGAAGAGATAGAAAAAGCAGGAGTGGTGGCATATGCTATGCAGGTTGCCGCAATGAAAATGTGTAAACCGGGCGCATCTGAACGTGAGATATTCGGCAGGGTGGAAGGTATCTCCTGGGCAATGGGACATGGGCCATCTTTTCCAACAATACTAAGCATCAATGGACAGACGCTTCATAACCACAGCCATGACAATATTCTTCGCGAAGGAAGAATGATGGTTTGCGACTGTGGTGCTGAGTCTCTTATGCATTATGCCTCTGATCTCACCCGTACAACTCCCGTAGGAGGCAAATTCAGCACGAGACAAAGAGAAATTTACGAGATTGTACTTAAGGCCAATACTGAGTCTATTGCTCTTGCAAAGCCCGGAATGTCAAACCGGGATCTGCATCTGAATGCCTGCAGAATAATTGCTACGGAGCTTAAGAACCTGGGCCTGATGAAGGGCGATATTTCTGAAGCAGTTGCCAAAGGTGCACATGCCATGTTCCTTCCTCACGGCCTTGGACATATGCTTGGTATGGATGTACATGATATGGAAGGGCTTGGTGAGGATTATGTCGGCTATAATGATGAAGTCAAAAGAAGTGAACAGTTTGGACTGGCATTCCTGAGGTTTGCGCTTCCATATAAACCCGGCCATGTATTCACTGTTGAACCGGGCATTTATTTTATTCCTGAATTGATTGACCTGTGGAAGGCTGAGAAGAAATTCGGGGAGTACATCAATTATGACAAGCTTGAAACATACAAGGATTTCGGAGGTATCAGGATCGAGGATGATCTTCTCATAACTGCAGAAGGCAGTCGCATACTGGGGCCGCTGGCGCCAAAAACGGTTAATGACGTTGAAAAGACGTGTGCAAACGTATAATTTCCAACCAATAATTTTATATATGTAGAGCCGTTGCATGCAACGGCTCTACTACGTTTATTTCAGAATGCCTTGTAATATTCCCTGTTTAGTCTTGCAATATTTACCAGTTTAATTTGTTTCGGGCATTGTGCCTCGCAGGCTCCGGTGTTGGAACAGTTACCGAACCCCTGACGGTCCATCTCTTCAATCATTGCCCTGACCCGTTCCTTTGCTTCGGGTTTGCCCTGAGGCAGGAGCGCATACTGGGATATTTTTGCCGAAACGAAAAGCATCGCCGATGCGTTTTTACACGAAGCAACGCATGCACCGCACCCAATACAGATTGATGCGTCAAAGGCCAGATCACTGTTCTTTTTTCGGACATAAACAGAGTTAGCTTCCGGTGCAGAGCCTGCAGTAACGGAGATGAAACCCCCGGCCTGCTGAATCTTGTCAAAGGCGCTTCTGTCTACAATGAGATCCTTAATAACCGGAAACGGTTTTGCTCTCCAGGGCTCAATCACTATCGTTGTGCCATCTTTGAAATATCGCATTGAGAGATGGCATGTTGTAAGTCCTTTTACGGGTCCGTGAGGATGACCATTAATGTACATGCCGCAACTGCCGCAAATACCTTCGCGACAGTCGTGATCAAATGCAACAGGATCGCCACCGCTCTCCGTCAGAGTTTTGTTAAGGGCGTCAAGCATCTCAAGAAAAGACATTTCCGGAAAAACGTTGTCAAGGTTATAGTTTACAAAGCTGCCTTTTGACTTTGAGTCTTTCTGCCTCCATATTTTCAGTTTAACTCTCATATCTGGTCCCGTTTTATTATTACTTATAGCTTCTTTCCCTGAGCTCAACAAATTCAAATTTCAATGGCTCCCTGTGAAGCAAAGGCGCATTTCCTTCGCCATTAAACTCCCATGCTGCAACATAAGCATACTCTTCATCGATGCGTTTTGCCTCGCCATCTTCTGTCTGGCTCTCTTCGCGGAAGTGCGCTCCGCACGACTCTTTTCTGTTCAAAGCATCAGTAACCATCAGCTCGCCGAGGTCAATAAAATCGGCTACCCTGCCCGCCTTTTCAAGTTCCTGGTTCAGCTCCTCATTGGCACCAGGAATCAGAAGGTCGCTCCAGAACTCTTTCTTCAGTTGCCTTATCATCTCAAGTGCTTTTGTCAGTCCGGTTTCGTTTCGAACCATTCCGCAGTAGTCCCACATTATTTTACCGAGCCTCTTATGGAACGATGCTGCATTATGTTTCCCTTTTATTGATATGAGTTTATCAATTCTTTCACGGGCTGATCTTTCTACCTCGTCAAACTCCGGCGTATTTGTCAGTTGGCGGGGTGTCCTTATCTCGCCTGCCAGATAGTTTGTCAAAGTATAGGGCAGGATGAAGTAGCCATCGCCGGCAGCCTGCATAAGAGAACTTGCTCCAAGACGGTTGGCGCCATGATCCGAGAAGTTAGATTCACCTATGGCAAACAACCCCGGAATGGTAGTCATCAGTTCATAGTCAACCCATAGTCCTCCCATAGTATAATGACCTGCGGGATAGATACGCATCGGTTCTTCATATGAATCAATACCTGTTACTGCCTTGTACATATCAAACAGGTTCCCGTATTTTTCTTCAATTGCCTTCCTTCCCTGCTTTTTAATTGCATCACGGAAGTCGAGGTTCACTGCCAATCCTGTCTTGCCGACACCATACCCGGCGTCGCATCTCTCTTTTGCTGCTCTGGAGGCGACATCGCGTGGCACAAGGTTACCGTATGTCGGGTATCGTCTTTCGAGATAGTAATCGCGCTCCTCTTCAGGAATATCGTTAGGATTGCGTTGGTCACCCTTTGTTTTGGAAACCCAAATTCTGCCATCGTTTCGCAATGATTCTGACATCAGTGTCAGCTTACTCTGGAAATCATTCAGCTGCGGGATGCTTGTAGGATGTATCTGTACGAAGCTGGGATTTGCAAACGCTGCTCCTTTGCGATATGCCTTCCATGCTGCCGAAGCGTTTGAATTCACGGCAAGAGTGGAGAGATAATAGACAGTTCCGTAGCCTCCTGTGGCGAGTGCAACAGCATGAGCAGAGTGTCTCTCGATCTCTCCTGTCAGCAGATTGCGTGTGACAATGCCCCTGGCTTTTCCGTTCACCACCACCAGGTCTATCATCTCACGACGCGGGAACATGGTTACTGTACCGGCCTTTATCTGGCGGTTAAGTGATGAGTATGCACCAAGCAGGCACTGCTGACCTGTCTGCCCCCTTGAATAAAATGTGCGTGAGACCTGCACTCCTCCGAATGACCTGTTATCAAGAGTACCTCCATATTCACGTGCAAAAGGTACCCCAATAGCCGTATAGTGATCGATTACCTGGTTACTTACTTCAGCGGCACGGTAAACGTTGGCTTCCCTGGCTCTGAAATCACCTCCCTTGATCATGTCATAAAAAAGCCTGTACACACTGTCTCCGTCATTTTTGTAATTTTTTGCCGCATTGATCCCACCCTGGGCAGCCACCGAGTGAGCTCTCCTTGGTGAGTCCTGATAGCAAAAAACCTTTACGTTATAGCCCATCTCCCCCAGAGAAGATGCAGCTCCGGCTCCCGACAGGCCTGTTCCGACAATTATTATGTCAATTTTCTTTTTATTGGCGGGATTGATAAGACGTGATGTATTCTTGTATCTGGTCCACTTTTCTTCCAGAGGGCCATCAGGTATCTTTGAGTCAAGAGTTATCATCGCACAATCATTTAATTATCCAGATCACAAAGGGTATTAAAGCAAATCCTGCCGGTATTACTACGGCATAAATAAGAGAGAGCCCTTTTAGCACCGGTGTCCAGAACTCATTGTTTAGGCCAAGAGTCTGGAAAGCCGATTGGAGAGCATGGTACAGATGAAGACCAAGCAGAAGAAAACAGGCCCAGTAAAGAATTACATAACCGGGTATCTTAAACAGCTGCCAGGCAACTGAATAGAAGTCTTCAGCATTCCCTTTTACAAACCCCAGCTTGATGAAATAAAAATTGAAAAAGTGAATCACAAGAAATATTAATACTGATCCACCAGTCCATATCATAAAACGGGAGAAAAATACTGTTTCAGACCTATTCCTGACAGCATACCTGACTGGTCTTGTAAACCAGTTTTGAATCTGAACCATCACACCCCAGATCACATGAATCAGCAGTGTGATAAAAAGCAATATCTCGAAAGCCTTTATAACCGGAAAGGTTGCCATGAAATGCGCCGCCCTGTTGAACGGGAGCGGATCACTTTTAAGAAGCATAAGATTTATCCCCAGATGCACCGGAAGAAAAAGCAAAAGAAACAGCCCGGCCAGGGCCATGACAAATTTCTTTGAAATGGATGAGTAAAGTAGCTTATTCATCAGTTTTTGCTTAAGTTTCGGAAAAATTCGGATGGAGTGTTTAATTAAACCTGCCATCTTCTGAGTAAATTTATAAAATATTTTTGCCGGCGACAATTATTATTACTATGAGTAAAACTCTCTCATTTAGCGGACTAAATGTAAGCTATACAGATAGCGGAAACGGAGATGCAATAGTACTTATTCACGGGTATCTTGAATCGAAAGAGATATGGGATCCTCTTACAGAGATGCTAAGGAAGAGATTCCGGGTCATTGCAATTGATCTGCCGGGGCATGGTAAATCTGGTGTTCTTTCTGAAATTCATTCAATGGAATTTCTGGCCGGTGCTGTAAAAGCGGTCATAGATTCACTTGGCATAACACGGATCATGTTGACCGGACATTCTCTGGGGGGTTATGTCACTCTGGCCTTTCTTGAGCTTTATCCTCAGTGTCTTGCTGGATATTGTCTTTTTCATTCACATCCGAACCCTGACAGTGAAGCAACAATTAAAAACCGTAACAGGGAAAAAAGAGTTGTGAAAGCAGGCAAAAAAAGCCTGATGTACCCCGACAATGTTACCCGCATGTTTTCAAAGAAGAACCTCCCGAAGATGAAGGAGGCGCTTGAGCGTTCAAAAATGATTGCATCAGGGTCACCGGCTGATGGCATTGTTGCATTACTAAATGGTATGATAGCTAGGCCTTCCAGAAGAAGCCTTGTTGAAAAAGGTGAGCGCCCATTGCTATGGATATTGGGCAGGGACGACCAGTATTTTTCTCCTTCAGCAGCAACAGATGGAGTGATGCTTCCGGAAAATGCAAAAGTTATAATTCTTGAAAACTCAGGGCATCTCGGATTTGTGGAAGAGACTGCTCTTTCATGCCAGGTTATTTCTGATTTTGCCGATACAATATTTATGAGATAAAAATTTTAAAGCTAAAAGCAATGAAAACGATTATCCGCAGTCTGTCATTACTTCTTCTTATCATTCTGTTAACCCTTGGGGCTTGCTCAGGACCTGATGTGAAAAAGAGCGCCGGACAGGCTCCAGACAAGATGCAATGGTGGAGTGAAGCACGCTTTGGAATGTTCATTCATTTCGGGCTTTACTCAGTTCTCGAAGGAGAATGGAACGGAGAAGTAAAATATGCTGAGTGGATACGTAATTCTGCACATATTCCGCTGGAGACATATGATACTCTGGTGAAACATTTCAACCCGGTGAATTTCAATGCCGATGAATGGGTTCGCATGGCAAAAGATGCTGGAATGAAATATCTTGTAATTACAACAAAACATCACGACGGATTCTGTCTTTTTGATTCTGAATTCACTGATTTTGATGTGATGTCAACGCCATTCAAACGTGATATAATGGCGGAGCTTGCTACCGCCTGCCACAAACAGGGGATTGTTTTATGCTTTTATCATTCTATCATGGACTGGCATCACCCTGATTATCTGCCCAGACGCGCATGGGAGACAAACAGACCTATCGGGAACGCTGACTACAACAGGTATGTTACATATCTTAAGAATCAGCTTAAAGAACTGGAGACAAAATACGGTGCTATAGGCGTGCTTTGGTTTGATGGAGAATGGGAGAGTACGTGGACACATGACCGTGCTCTTGACCTATACAAATATGTGATCGGATTTCAGCCGGGGATAATAGTGAATAACCGCATTGACACCGGCAGGAGCGGAATGGCAGGGATGAACAGTTCAAAAGAGTTTGTAGGCGACTTCGGAACACCCGAACAGGAGGTGCCGGCAACCGGATTCCCCGGGACATACTGGGAGAGCTGCATTACGCTAAATAATAACTGGGGATATGTGAAAAACGACAATAACTGGAAATCGTCAAAGGTTGTTATAAGAATGCTTACAGACATAGTCTCCAAGGGAGGCAATCTTCTTTTAAATATAGGGCCTAAACCCGATGGCACGTTCCCTGAGCAGAGTATTAAGATTCTTAGCGAGACAGGAGAGTGGATGAAGAAGAACAGCAGCTCAATTTACGGAACCAGCGCATCACCGTTCGCAAATCTTAAGTGGGGCCGGTGCACATCAAAAGCTGATGGTGAAAACGCCATTCTCTATCTTCATGTTTTTGAATGGCCCGCTGATGGCAACCTTATAGTGCCCGGCATTATGAATAAGGTCAGGGGAGCATATCTGCTTGAAAGCGGAAAGAAGTTAAAGGCAAAATCAAATGGCACGGAAGTCTCTATTTCAGTTCCGGCAACCTGTCCGGATGAAAAAAACACGGTTGTCGTGCTTAAGATCAAGGGCAAACCGCTGGTATTTGACGCTCCTATAGCCGATCCTGTCTCAGGTATGTTTATTAACGGAGAAAAGGTGACAATCGGAGATATTCCTGCAGGCCTCTCGGTTCATTATACACTCGATGGCACGGAACCTGCAATGAATTCGCCGGAATATTCAGCCCCCATAGAGATTAGCAACACAACCGGCTTTAAAGCAGCATACTTTTATAAGGGACACGCTATTGGCAGGCTTACAGAATGCAGCTACACAAAAGTTAGCCCTGCTCCCGGCCTGAAGCTCGAAAAGGCAGAAGCCGGATTGAATTATGTTTATTGTGAAGGATCGTTCAAAGGTGTTCCTGATTTTAAAACTGTAAAGCACACCTCAGAGGGCATTTACCCAAATGTTGGGGTTATTCCCGGATCACGTGCCGAAAATTTTGCCCAGCAGCTTAATGGCTATTTGAGCATACCCGCCGACGGGGTTTATACATTCTCACTTACCTCTGATGACGGCAGCAAGCTGTTCATTGACGATGCCATTGTGGTAGACAACGACGGATTCCATAGCCCGGTTACAAAGACCGGCTGCATTGCCCTGGGAACAGGCTATCATAAACTGAATGTGGGATTCCTCCAGGGCACCGGCGATAAAATACTGTCGATGGCTGTTTACGGACCACAGGGTGAGCTTAAGCTGAGTAATGCATTAGTGCATTAGAACAGGCAGACTTTTTCAGTGTTTGCTTTCAATATATTTTTCGGCTTCAAGAAGAGTCTTGTCAATGTTCTGCCAGATAGGATAAAACCCTGCATTGTCTAGCATGTTACGTGCTATGTACGCCCTTAACTGAACATAAAGAACGTCCTGTGACAGCTTAATACCTTTATAGTCAGGCTTCACTCCGTTAGCTGCAGCATAGCTGATAAATTTCTCCATCAGCCCCTGCTTCAACAAATAATTATCAAGTGATTTGCTGTCACTGAAGTTTTTCAGCTTGTCTCGGTTGTCTTCAGTGTATTTGATTGAAAACCTGTATATAAGTCCGGCATTACGTACAGCAATAAAATATTTTGAAACGCCTGTGGTATCCATTGGGACAAATATGTCAGGCATTATGCCTCCGCCACCATAAACAACTTTACCTCCCGGTGTTACATATTTGAGTGAGTCTTTGAAATGGATTGAGTCTGCCTGCTCTAACTCGCCATGGAGAAACCTGCTGTCGAGTTCCTCGTAATATTTTTCAAAGTCTCCTGAGTAAGGCTTCTGGATTGATCTTCCGGTAGGGGTATAATATCGCGCAATGGTAAGTCTCATGCCTGATCCGTCACGGAACATCACTGGTTCCTGAACAAGCCCCTTGCCAAAAGATCTCCTTCCAATTATTGTACCGCGGTCGTTATCCTGAATGGCGCCTGCAAGAATCTCACTGGCAGAGGCACTCCATTCGTCAATAAGAACAACCAGGTCGCCTTTTTCAAAATCACCGTCAGAAGTTGCCTTTATGTCTTCTCTTGGTCTTGAATTTCCTTTTGTAAACACAATAAGTTTACCATCGGGCAGAAACTCATCTGCTATCATAGTGGCAGCCTCCATTACACCTCCCGAGTTACCCCTCAGGTCCAGAATTAGTTTTGTCATACCATCCTTTTTAAGCTGGTCGAGGCTGTTTTTAAACTCTTCGTAAGTGGTTACTGCAAAGGCTGAGATTTTAATATACCCTGTCTCTTTAGACATCATGTAAGCCACATCAACACTGAACAGAGGAATTTTATCCCTTGTAATTGTGTACGGGATGAGGCTAGCTGATCCTTTCCTGAGTATTTTTATTGAGACTTTACTGCCCCGTGGGCCTTTTAGCATCTTTATTATATTCTGATCAGGTATCTTTTTACCGGCTACGAGAGAGTCACCAATAAATATGATTTTATCTCCCGGTTGAATACCGAGTTTTTCTGATGGTCCTCCTGAAATGGTACTCATAATGAGAACAGTATCTGTTATCATGTTGAATGAGACACCAATGCCCTCGAAATTACCCTGGAGGGGCTCATTTGCCCTGGCGAGGTCCTTTGCCGGAATATATACTGAATGAGGGTCGAGCTTCTGAAGCACAAGCGGAATCACACTCTCTATTAGCTTATCGCGGTTAATTGAGTCGACATAATCAGTCTCAATTTTATTGAGTATCCTGTCTAATTTATCGTTTGGGGAAGGAAAGCCGGAACTGAGGCCCGTACCCGGATGAGGCATGTAAAAACCAATAAGTATGCCTACTGCCAGTCCGATTGAAATTATTAATGGGAGATATGCTTTATTGTACTTCATAAGTGTCTTTTTCAAGATCAATATATACGAGTTCTATGCCTGCCCGCTTCAGGAGTTCAAGACCATCAGTGTTGTGGTATTTGTCTGAGTATACCACGCGACGTATGCCTGATTGGATAATAAGTTTGGAGCATTCCATACAGGGGGAGGAGGTGATATACAGCGTTGCGTCTTCACTTGAATTAAATGATTTCGCCACTTTTGTTATTGCGTTGGCTTCGGCATGCAGCACATAAGGTTTGGTGACATTATTGTCATCTTCGCAGATGTTTTCAAAACCCGATGGAGTGCCATTATAGCCATCTGAAATTATCATCTTGTTTTTCACAATGAGAGCCCCAACCTGACGACGCCTGCAATATGAGTTCTGTGCCCAGATACCGGCCATCTCAAGATAACGCTTGTCAAACTGACTCTGTTTCTGCCCGTATGGGTGCAATAAATCTTTCTTCGTCATCTGTCTTTTAATTGAGACGAACAAACTTAGTTGTTTTTATGACTATTACAAAAAATCGGCCAAAGATGGAAGGAAAGCGATCACAATGCCCACGTTATAGCACATGCCATTCAGAGGCAGCAATTAAAAATCCCCTGTAAAAACGTTAACGGTTTGTGCAGGGGGAATTATTATTTTATAGTAAGTGCTTTATTACTTTGGCTCTTCCGGTTTCTTTTTTGTTTTATCGATGAGGGTATTTATTTTCTTGTCGGCTTTGTCAGCAAGGTCCTTTGTCGTTTCTTTGAGGTCGGCAAGAGCTTCCCCTGCTTTCCCGGCTGCCTTGTCTTTCAGCTCCTGGAGCTTTACTTTGCCTTTTTCCTCAAGCTCATCAAATTTCTGATCAGCTTTGTCGGCGAGGGCTTTACCCTTTGTTTTCAGATCGCCACCTTTTTCAATTGCCTCTCCTTTTATTTCTGCCAGCTTTTGTTTACCTTTTTCCTCAAGCTCATCAAACTTTCCATCAGCCTTATCGGCCAGCTCTTTGGCTTTTTCTTTTAATTGGTTTGCAGCAGCCTCAGCCTTGTCAATTGCTTCTTTTGCTTTGTCAAAAAGGTTTCCCTTTTCCTCTTGCGGTTCCTTTTTAGTTTTGTCTTCCATACCGGTAATTTTTATGATTGTTGTCTATTATTCAACAGTGATTTAACAAATTTACACAATTAGATCCTGATGAAATTCATTTTCGGTTTTTGTTGAAATACTTTTCAGATATTTTGTTGTAAACGAACAGGTTTTCATTTGCCACACCACTCTTCCCGAACATTGACCGGAGAGGCTCCCAGTTACAAGTACCTTTACCCAGATCATCCGGCAGACTGAAAACAATATCACTAAGTTGTTCAGCATACTGTGAATATTCAACAATGTTAACAGGTTTGCCATATCTTTTTGCAAGGTCAAAGATGTTCTTCTGCAGGTCATCGAGGGTACCATGCCATCTGGGATAATATGATAACCCAATGGCGTCGAACTTTACATCACGTGCCAGCATATTATCAAGCCAGAATACTGCTTCTTCATTCTGTCCTCCAAGGGCAAGATGCAGCATTACCGGGATAGAGGGATTAACCTCATTTACTCCCTCTATTCCTGCCTTTAAAAGTGATGCAAGATTATCAGGGTTGGAAATATGTCCGTCGGGCCACAGAAGTCCGTGGTTTATTTCGTTGCCTACCTGTACCATGTCTGGCAGTGTTCCCTGCTCTTTCAAAGCAAGCAGTACACTCTTTGTATACTCTTTAACCGTTGCCCTCAGCTGATCAAAGTTCATGTTCTCCCATGCAAGAGGTTTATATTGCTGTTGTGGATCGGCCCAGTAGTCACTGTAATGGAAATCGAGCAGCAGTTTCATGCCGGCATCTTTAACCCTTTTTGCCATCTTTTTTGTGGCTTCAAGTCCGCAAAAACCTGTTTTTGGGTCATAGCCTTTTTCATTTTCGGGGTTGACAAAGATTCTCAACCGTATATAATTAAAACCATTGTCAGCCAATGCCTTAACAGCATCTGTCTCCTTGCCTTTTACTGTAAATTTTGCCCCCCTGCTTTCCATTTGCGGAAGGAAAGATATATCGGCACCCAGCATCCTGTCAACCTTTCTGCCTGTTGGTTTCAACTGGGATGCGGTAGGTGTCATGTTTTTAAAATCTGCCGGCAGGGTGTGTATTTCATGTGATGCAGGCCAGGTTTTCTCTCCCCTTACCTCCAACTTTATCTTGTCTGGTTTTGTTCCGGCACGGAGAGTAAAGTTAAACAAACCATTTACGAGCTTTGCCTGCCAATATGTTGTGCTGTCAGTCTTAACAATAGTGAGCCCCTCCCCGGAAATAGTTGCATCACCTGTTATGTGTATTGTAAATGGGATGGCTGCATCTTTTATTTCCCTGCCTGCGCTGTCAATAGCTGCCACACGTGCCTGCATATTATCTGTTCCATTGGCAATCATTGTGGTTTTGTAAATTGTCATAGCCATAGCCACCGGTTTGCCGGTCGCAATCTGGTAAGTTGCTGCCCAGCTTTTAACAGGTGCCTGTCTCTTTTCTGATGTGCACTGAGAGAGTAACAGTGAAGCTAAAATTATGAATATTGCTGATCTCATGACTTAAATGTTTATCATATCAAAAATACAAAACATTGGCGTTATATCTTTACCATAGTTATCATCATATGCGGGGGAAATGAAATCAGATCCGGAAATTATTAAGGTATATGGGTTTTTTCAGACAGGTTATCATTATTTCTTTTGCCAGCCTGTGAACTGAAGAAGTTTTTTAATTTAGCTTTTTAAATAGAATTGTCTTTTTTAAAAATTCTTTATTAAAATGATTAATTATGAACAGACAGATAATTTTAAATCTGATACTAATAGGTGCAGTAGCAGCTTTATTGGTTATGAATATGTCAGGGAAGAAGGGCAGAAAAAATCAGGAAACAAAAAATCCAACTGAAATGGTACTTGAAAATATCTACACCCGCACCAGCGTACGGAGTTATGTTAGCCGGGATATTGAAAAGGAAAAGGTAGAACAGCTGCTACGTGCGGCTATGTCGGCTCCTACAGCCAATAACAGGCAGCCCTGGGCTTTTGTTGTGGTAAATGACAGAGCGGTTCTCAATCAACTGGCCGATTCTCTTCCGTATGCTAAAATGCTAACCGAAGCGCCTCTGGCGATTGTGGTTTGCGGAGATCTCTCAAAAGGAGCTGAAGGAGAAACTTCAACCTATTGGGTCCAGGATGCATCTGCTGCAACAGAAAACCTTCTGCTGGCTGCTCATGGTCTTGGTTTAGGCGCCGTATGGACTGGCGTTTATCCAAACACGAAGAGGGTAGAGGCTGTGAAGTCAGTTTTAAGCCTGCCTGCAAACATTATTCCATTGAACGTTATACCAATCGGATATCCAAAAGGACCTCAGGCACCAAAGGATAAATGGAAAACTGACAATATTCATTACAATAAGTGGTAGAGGAGTAACAAAAATCTGAATGAAAAATGACAGATTTAAATCCAGTTAACCGATTTTAAGCTCCGCTTTATTCCTCTCTGATACTTGTATCTGGGATAACCTATTATAACAGAAGAAACAACTTCCTGATCATCCGGAATGCCGAAAACAGTTCGCAATTCCGTTACTTTATTAATAGCAGGAGGAATCAGATCCATTATTGATCCTCCCAGACCCAGTGCGTGTGAAGCAAGCATGGCGTAGGTGGCTGCAATAGATATATCAGTACTGATATCCTCACCTTTTTTATCAGCCAGAAATAAAATCATCGCCGGAGCGTTTCGGGTGATTGTATCCTCGGTGCCATTCTTCAGGGCTGCCATTCTGACTTTAAGCAACGGAACGAGGTGTTCCTCCATGACCCTGAATTTCTTTTCACCGGCATCTTTCCTTATGAATAACCTGTATAATGGGTTTCTCATCATGACAAGAAGCTTATCATAAAACCTTATCATATGGGGAAGCGACCCCTTTATCACATCAGTGTTCTGAACAACAATAATTTTTGTTTTCAGTGGTGGGAATCCGGGAGGAGCAAATGATATTGCTTCAACTATTTTTTCAAGCAACTCTTTTGGAACGGGTTTATCCTTAAAGTTGCGGATGGCTCTTCTCGTATAAATTAAATCGAAGTATGATTTTTCCAGGACTGATTGATTTAATCCAGGCAATTCAAAAAAATCAGTATCATAGGAGAGTCCTGTAATGACAACCGATTTTGACTGACAGACAGCCATACATTGACCGCACTTGAAACAGAGGCCTGCCCGTTCAGATCTGATTACTACCTCATTTGCTTCATTCTTAAAAAAGATTTTGTTCGGGCAGACTTCAACGCACAACTGACAATTCTTGCAGGCAGGCTTGTTTATGACAATTGCATATTTCATTTTGCTAAGGGTATTACTAAATAACAGTCATATTTTTTTCTTTAGAGATATTTGATGCCAGTATAATTGCAATGGCAACAATAATCAATACGGTGCAGATTATCGATCCCTCAAATCCGAAGTCGCCACCGGTTAATAGCTTATTCCCTGGTTCTGATAACTTTAATACTGATTCGAATGAGTTACCGCTGACCGGAAACCCAAGGAGATTCTGAAAATAGTTCCAGAAAAGGTGAAGTGATATGCTGAACCATAAACTTTTTGTAAAAATATATACTGAGCCAAGAATAACACCTGCCAGGAAAATGTTAATAAATGATATCAGGCTAAAATCAGGATTAAAGAAATGCCCCATTGAAAATATTACAGAACTGATTGTTAAAGCAATGTATTTGTTGGTACAGCGCATAAGCCCGCCAAGGATTAGTCCGCGGGCCACAATCTCTTCAAAGAAGGCTACAAGTGAGAAAAAGAGAAAACCCGTCAAAACACTGACCGCTGTTGCAGAAACAGACTCAATTTTTATCCACCCGGCAGCAACAGATAATCCAAATCCTATTCCATAAATCAATAAAGCCACAATGAAGCCTTTGAGAATATCCTGTCCGGCTGACTTCTTTGTAAAACCAATCATTTTTACAGGCTCATGCTTTTTAAACCTGAATAAGACCCATACTACCATTAGTATCGCAAAAAGGCTCAGTGCCTCATTGGCCAATTGAAGAGTGACAGGGTTTTTAATCAGTGTTTTGGTTAATAAAGTACCCGGTACCATCAATGCGAGAAATATCAAAATGAGAACAAGTATCCAGCCAAATTCTTTAAAAAAGTTTTTCATTACATATCGGTATTAATTCATAAATGTAAAAATATCTGAAGATCATTGTACCTCCAATTCAAATTGATTGTAAAACAAACAGTGGTTAATGTGAGAGAAAGAGTATGGAACAAAGAGCGGGAGTAATAGCCGGAACTTTATCGTTCTTACTCTCACTCCCGCTTTTATGTGTACCCGGAGCCGGGATCGAACCGGCACAGCATTGCTGCCACTGGTGTTTGAGACCAGCGCGTCTACCAATTCCGCCATCCGGGCGTTATTTATTTTGGTAGGGAGTGCGAAAATAGGAAAATTATGGTTAGCGTCAAAACGCCATGCTCCTTTTTTATCCATGCAGAAACATCTTCATAAAACGCATTTTGTCGGTTTTTTCCAATACCAGTATTCCGGCTTTCCATATTTTTAACCCGGTACTATTTGTAGTGCAGCCGTCTGAAATTACACCGGTACTAATGATGTCAATGTTGAATAATTTCTAAATAGTTACTAAAATGAAAAAGAGTTCAAAGATTTTCGTAATGTTTTTATTATCAACCGTAATTGTTGCTTTGTTTTTTGCATCAGGATGCAAAAAGTCTGCGGATATCCCGGTTGTAACAACAGAATCACCTTCCATAGCTCTTATCTTTATAAATTGCTCTGGTAATGTAACAGATGATGGAGGAGCTGGTGTTATAAGACGTGGGTTCTGTTTTAGTAAAACCAATACTGCTCCAACAATTGCTGATGATACTGTCATAAGCGGAAAAGGTAAGGGGGTTTTTACTGACACCTATACCGGAGCCGCTTTCACCACATATTATGTAAGAGCCTATGCAACTAATAAGGAAGGGACCGGATATGGTTCCGGCTTTGCTATTAAGACAAGCGGTATAATTTTACCATAATTATTTTTACAAAACTGGTAGTTCAGGTTAAACTTTTTTCCCCCCATTTTGAGTCACATCCCGGTGGTAATTCTTACGCCGGGATGTTTTTTTTACCGGATCACTATTTCGATGCAGTTCTGGTGATAGCTTCAAATACACCCTGAGCATCAAATCCGCACTCGCGATACAACTCTTTCTGAGTGCCATGTGCAACCCAGTAATCGGGAATGCCCATTCTTTCAATATGAGGATGATAATCATTGTCGGCAGCAAACTCCAGGACTGCTGTGCCGAAACCACCTTTAATAAATCCATCCTCAACAGTGATTATTTTCCTGAAGCTACTCATAATATGGTGGAGAATCTCCTTGTCCAGAGGACTTATGAAGCGCATGTCCCAGTGTTCAACTGAGATGCCCTGCTCTGCCGCTTTCTTAACTGCTTCGGCAACGAAGTTTCCCGGATGGCCTATGCTTAACACAGCCAGGTCTTTACCTTCACTTATCCTGCGGGCTTTACCAACACGAATCTCTTCAAATGGCAGTTGCCAGTCACAGATGACTCCTGTGCCACGCGGGTAGCGTATGCTGAACGGGCCGGGGGTTTTTTCAAGCTGGGCTGTGTACATGAGGTTACGCAGCTCAATCTCATCCATTGGTGCAGAAGCAATCATACCGGGAATGTTGCGCATGTATGACAGGTCAAAGAAGCCATGGTGGGTTGCGCCATCAGAGCCAACGAGTCCGCCACGGTCAATACAAAATATAACTTTCAGCTTTTGAAGTGCTACATCGTGTATTACCTGGTCATAAGCACGCTGAAGAAAAGATGAGTATATGTTGCAGAAAGGTACCATTCCCTCCACAGCCAGCCCGGCAGAAAAGGTGACGGCATGCTGCTCGGCAATACCAACATCAAAGCAACGGTCAGGCATCTCTTTCATCATAATATTTAGAGAGCAGCCCGAGACCATGGCCGGGGTTATTCCGACAATGCGGCTGTTTATGCGTGCCAGCTCCAATAAGGTGTTGCCAAAGACTTCCTGGTAGAGCGGATGCTGAGAACACTTTTCTGGCTTTATGAGTTCTCCGGTGCATTTATCAAATTTGCCGGGAGCATGAAATACAGTCTGGTTCTGCTCTGCCTGAGGGAATCCTTTGCCTTTTATGGTTTTACAATGAAGAAGTTTTGGCCCCGGAATATTTCTAAGGTCCTCCAGAACCCTGGTGAGGTGAAGTATGTCATGGCCGTCGATAGGGCCAAAATACCTGAAATTAAGTGACTCGAACAGGTTACTCTGGTGGAGGAATGTTCCCTTCAGACTCCCCTCAATGCGTGAAGCCCATGACTGTGCCCGTCTGCCTCTCCTGTGCCTGCCCAGAAAATTCCAGATTTTGTCCTTGAATCTGTTGTAGGTACGGCTTGTTGTTATATCGAGCAGGTACTCTTTCAGTGCACCTACGCTCTGGTCAATGGATATGTTGTTGTCATTCAGGATTACGAGGAGGTCAGCTTTCTGGTTACCTGCATTATTCATCCCTTCAAAAGCAAGTCCGCCTGACATGGAGCCATCTCCAATGACAGCCACAACCTTGCGGTCTTCTCCCAGGCGCTGGGCAGCCACTGCCATACCAAGAGCAGCAGATATTGATGTGGAGGAGTGACCCACTCCGAAGGAATCATATTTACTCTCATCCATACGCGGGAAACCGCTAATGCCACCATATTGCCTGTTAGTGCGAAAGGCAGCCTTACGGCCGGTAAGTATCTTGTGTCCGTAAGCCTGATGGCCTACATCCCAAACAATCTTGTCATAAGGAGTGTTATAAACATAGTGCAGGGCAACGGTCAGTTCTACTACCCCAAGACTGGCCCCTAGATGCCCGGGGTTTGAACTGAGCTCATCAATAATGAAACGCCTCAGCTCATCACTGACCTTTATAAGATCCAGTCGGTCAAGTTTCCTGAGATCTTCTGGTGTCTCTATACTGTCTAGAAGCCTTTCGGATGATGGCATAAATTACCTGAAAATTAGATTGGCAAAGATACTTAATTTTAAAAACAGCGTTATTTAAATGTTGTTCAACGGTGGTGGTAAAAATTTCAAATTGTTAATTACTCTCTTTTTAATTAACAGGATTGTTTCTCATTTATTCCTTAATTCGCATTTAAGGAGTAGAATCTAAAAGAAAGAGATATGACACTAAAACAGAGCTTTATACCGGTGCTGCTTATGGCACTTACTTTGACATCTTGTGTGACCGGCAGGAAGTATAACACGCTTACAAATAAGAATCAAACGTTGCTTGAAGAGCGTGATTCACTGAAAGCGGAGAACCTGTGGCTCACAATGTCTAATAAGGAGCTGGAGTCAAAAACAAAAAAGCTGGCTGATGATGCAAAGGGTGTTAATGCCAGGATTGACAAACTGAATAGTGACCTTGCTTCAGCAAGGGATGAAGTCTCAAGACTAACTGCAAAATATAATGCATTACAAAATGCCCAGGATGAGATGGTGAAAGGCAATGCACGTGAATCACAGAAGCTGCTTTCAGACCTCAGGGCAGCACAGACTGACCTGCAGAACAAAGAGTCGTTAATGCGCGACCTGGAAGCAGGCCTCGATACAAAAAAGGCTGAGCTTGATCAGCTCACGGCTGAGCTGGAAAAGCGCAATGCCCGGCTCAATGAGCTTGAAAGGATGCTTGATGCGCAGCAGAAAGCAGTTAAGGATCTGAAGGCCAAAGTGTCTGAAGCACTTTATGGTTTTGAAGGTAAAGGCCTTTCAGTGACAATGAAGAACGGGAAAGTATACGTATCAATGGAGGAGAAACTCCTTTTTAAATCAGGAAGCTATGATATTGATGCAAACGGACTTTCTGCATTGCGCAAACTGGGGACCCTGCTCGAGAAAACACCTGACATATCAATAACTATTGAAGGCCATACTGATGACGTCCCGTATCACTCTGCATCAGGGCTGCTAAAAGACAACTGGGATCTGAGTGTCAAGCGCGCAACAACAGTTGTCAGGGCATTGCTTGAGGGCACAAATATTAACCCCAAAAGACTCATTGCCACAGGAAGAAGCGAATATGTTCCGGTTGATACGCATAATACTGCAGAGGCCCGACAGAAGAACAGGAGAACAGAAATAATTCTTACTCCTGACCTGTCGGCACTTTATAAAATACTTGAGAGCTACTAGTTAATTGCCTTCTCCTCCCAGACTGAGCCTGGCTTTCAGCTTTTCAAATGCATCGGAGATATCCTGTTCAGGTTTAAGGAAGTCAAAATCTTTCCAGAACTGTTCATCATATCCGCTTATGGTACGTGTAAAAACAGTATTTGTGGGAGTTGTCTCGTCACGCTCGAACCGTTGTACATTGTCAGTCTTATAATCTGTATAAGCTACCTCAAAAAACACGTCGAACCGACTCCTGAAAAGATTTTTACGGCCTCTGGCAAGGAATTGAAGATCTCCTCTTACATGTGAAATGAAATATCTGTTATTGATCCTGCGGTATCTAACCATGTACTTTACGCTAGCAGGCTTTATTACAAATCCTTTGGGTATCCTTGAGATGTAGGATTGTGATGTCTTTGAGATGAGGGCAGGGTTAATCTCAAAGACTGCCGACATTATTCCGTAGTCGGTGGCATTTATGCATAACTCGCCTTTGAACAGCGGCTCTTCAGATCCCGGTTTTTGTTCAAAAGATATAACAAATGCTCTTTCTCCGTCAATGTAAACCATATCTGAAAAACGGTAATTGTATAATGCGGTCCTTGAAGGATCGGTAAAGTCGAAGTAGTTTTTGACCCCATCAAGATTTATACATGTTGAGAGACCTGCCTTAAGCCTAATGGCAAGCGTGTCTTTCATAGTCAGGTTTTCAATTTTGCGGCTGCGGAGAACTTTTACCTGATCGGTTTGGTAAAGATGTGAGTAAGAACTTTTATAAACCTGCAATACAGCTTCGGAATAGATCTGTGGCTCCTTTTTTCTGAAGATGCCTTCACGGTAGAATCCTGTAAGCAGAGCAGGGGTATTGCCATAGTTTTCTGTGACCCTTGACAGGGCTTTATTAATTATAACCAGCGGATCCTGCGCCCTGATGATTATTTCCGGTATGGCAATGAACGATCTCTCCATTTTTATTACCGGATTGTTGTTGTATAGACTCCTTACAGGCAGATTACGGTTTAAATACCCTACATAGGAGATATTTACTGTATCGTCAATGAATTCTATTGGAAGTTTCAGTATGAAGACCCCGTTGTTATTTGTTATAGTACCCTTCCCTCTGTGAGAAATACCTATGGTTGCATATGAGAGCGGTTCGTTATTCTCGTCATCAATAATAGTTCCTGTAATAAATACTTCTTTTATTTCCTTTACAGGGAGAGAGTCCTTAACCGGAGCAATAAAATCGTGATAAAGAATGATGTGTTTCCCTATTACCGAATATTTCACAGATTGAACTGAGCTTACCGAATCGAGGATTGAACGTATGTCAATGGTGGATGAAGCAAGTTCTATTCTTTTATCCGGATCAATTATTTTTGTGTCATATGTAAAAATAAAGCCCGTGATGAAATTCATTTCACCAAGGACCCTTGATGTCTTCAGGCTTGTGCCTGAAAGCTGAATTTTTCTGCTCAGGAGCAAATCCTGTCCGTTAAGCGGCATCAGCAGAACGAAAAGAATTATTGTTGCAGTTAAGCTTTTAGTTCCAGTTTGCATTGACAGCACAAAACCTTTATTGTTTTACCTGGGCATGATAAGATAGCTTTCGCCGTTCTTCTCATATTTCAGATTAAAGGTAGTGCAAATAACTTTAATAATTGTATCGTGGGGCTGATCTTCAAACACTGTGGTAAGAGTCAGCTCTTTTATTCCAGGGTCGTCTGTTTTTACATCGATATTATAGGCCCTCTTAAGATCATTAAAGACCTTGCCAAGGGTTTCTCCGTTGTATACAAGTTTTTCTGTGTTCCACGAAAGATAATTGCTGTTAGAGTTAACTGCAGCTGTAGTTCCTGATTCTGATATTTTACCAATAAGGCCGGGTTTAAGAGTTATGTTTTCTTCACCGTTCAGGCTGGTAAGCATTACCGAGCCAGAGGTGACGAATACCTCAACCTGGTTGTTGCCGTTATCGGTTATTACGTTAAACGTAGTCCCCAGAACTTTAACCTCAGCTTTGCCTGCGTTGATTATAAATGGTTTGGCCTCGTTTCTTGCAATCTCAAAATAACCTTCTCCTTTAAGAGTCACATTTCGGGTTTTCCCCCTGAACTTAGCAGGATATGTGAAAGAGCTGTTACGGTTCAGCCATACAACACTTCCGTCAGGAAGGGGAATGGTAATATTCTTCTCAGCTGAAGAGGTTGCTATTGTTATCTGTCTTGGTACTGAAACTCTATAAGCTGTCAACCCAAGAGCAATTAATATCAGTACTGAGGCAGCCACCCTGACAAACATGGGAGTAAGGTAACGGTTAACTGCAGCCTCCCTTTTCATGTCCTCTGTACTAATCCTCTGGCTGACTTTTGCCCATGCCTTTTCTATATCAATATTGCTTTCCCTGTTTATCATTTTAATATCTTCCCATTGTTTTTTCAGCCCCTCATCGGGCACAGGATTACTCTTCAAACTGTCAGTGTGGTTTTGTTCCCCTGAAAGAAAAGCTGCTGCTTCTCTCCATTTCTTACGGCTCATTCGTTTTATGTTATTATTCTTTTTCATCACTCTGCCAATGCCTTTCTGAATTCTTTCAGTGCTTTTCCCATGTTTAGCTCCACTGTCTTTACTGATACAGACAGTTTCTCTGCTATTTCGCTGTATTTCAAACCTTCAAACCTGTTCATTGAAAAGATCATGCTACATCTGTCAGGCAGTTTTTCAAGAACTCTGGCGACACGTGCCTGAAGCTCATTGTAATAAATTGTGTCTGTTACCTGCTCGTTTAATTCGTCGGCCGAAGCAATAATCTCAGACTCATGCCTCTCAACCACTTTCTGATGTTCAATAAAGTGAAGACATCTGTTATGCACTGATCTGAAAAGATAACCGTTAACCGAGTTTGTGATATTCATTTTCTGCCTGTCCTGCCACATCCTGAAGAAGAATTCCTGTACAATCTCTTCTGCAGTATCGTGGTCTTTAACGATTGTCTTTGCATATCTTACCAGCGAAGCATAGGAGGATCTGAAAAGAGACTCAAATTCCTTTATATCTCCCTGTTTGATCCTCCTTATTATGTTTGCCTCGTGGTCCATTCAGTTCATTTTATATTGCTGCCCTACCTTTCACTGAGTTTGAATTTCCTGTTCAGACGCCTGATGGCTGCCTCGATTGACTGATCAGGTTCTATAACATTATATTCACCCCAGAAATCCGGATCAGCAAATGCTGCGATCTCATCTGTAAAAAACTCGTTTGGTTTGAGCTTGTCTTTGCCCAGGATCTTTACAACATTCTCTTCAGTACGATCGGTAATTGCCATTTCTGACATTGTAGTATAAGTTGTTTTGAAAAGTTTTCTCTTCCAGTCAACTTTGAATTTTACTTCTGCCCTTGAATATGCAAAGTACCATTTTCCTTTTGATTCTTTATAGCGTACCAGATATTCTGTTGCCTCGGGTGTCACTGACATTCCTATCGGTTTCTTTCTGACAAACATAGATGCTACTGCAGCCTTATCTGTCATGTTTACTCCGAATTCGGCCTCTGAAATAGCATAACTGTTTACATCTACGTAAAATTTACCTGTGAAGAGAGGAATGGAAATTCCGGATCTCTGTACGAAATTGATTATGTAATTTGGCTTGTCGTCGATAATCACCACACCCGTCAGGGAGAAGTCATACTGTGCCAGTGATTCACTGGTTAGAATGGTCTCCGGATTCTTGACAAGATCAAGATCAAGAGCTGTTACAGGGCCTCCCTGAAGCCTGAAAAGAACTGTATCAAGCCTGGTGTTATCACTGTTCTTTCTGCCCTTGTAAATCTTTGCAGCATCATACCTCATACTGTTATACGGCGCTTTAAAGATGTCAACTACGGCTTCACCAATAGAAACATATGAGCGGTTCTTTCTTATTGTCTCCCTGTAAAAAGCCGACATGTCATTTGGCACATCAGGATAGTTGTTCCCAATGTTCCTTAGCACTGCCCTCATTATGTAATCAGGGTCAATAGGTTTGACAACAATCTCTTTTATAGGAATTGTGGCCGGTTCAAGTGCGATTGTGTTTTTCTGTCCGTTCTGATGCATTGAAGATACTGGTACCTCTTTGTTCTTGTATCCGAGGAAAGAAAAGACAAGAACCAGGTTGTCATCCTGAGGGACCTTGATAAGGAATTCACCGTCAACGTTTGTAACTGTTGCAATATTGCTCTCCTTAACAGCCACTCCTGCAAATATAAGAGGTACATCTGTTTCCATGTCAACCACCTTGCCCTTAATAGCAATATAGTCCTGCTGGCTCTTCCTGTCTTTTTTGTTGCTGCCGGCAGCGAACATATCTCCACTGATGATCAATCCCATGACCATTATGAAGAAGATCTTTAAGTATAAATTATTATTTTTCATGGCGAAAAAATTTAAGTTGGTTACTTTTTTTTAAAAAATCCGGATCTTGATTTCAATTCTATGACCGCCAAAGTATCTTTTCACCCTATTATTTTTAAAAAAATTGTTTATTTGTTTTCATGAGACCGATAGCATATGTAAATGCAATTTACTCCTTATTACAGTATGGTGTTGCTGTCTTAACCCGGAGGGTGAGACAGGCACCAATGCCTTTTGCGGTGAGCATTGAACTTACCAACATGTGTAATCTTCGCTGTCCATGTTGTGCTACTGGGGCTGATCTGCTTACAAGACCCAGGGGCTTTATGAGAACTGACTTGGATGAAAACATGGCTGACACTTTAAAGAGATATGCCCTCGCCGCGAATCTTTATTTTCAGGGAGAACCAATGCTTCACCCTCGTTTTTTTGAAATTACAGAGAGACTGAGATATTTACATGGTACAATCTCAACAAATGGCCATTTTCTTAATGAAGAAAACTGCAAGAGGCTTGCGGTATCAGGGCTCAAAAAAATAATTGTTTCTTATGATGGTATGACGCAGGAGACTTATTCATCATACAGGCAGGGAGGAGACCATTCTGTTGTCAAAGAAGGAATCAGATGTCTGGCGGGGCAGATAAACAGACAAAAGAACACCCCGGCTCTTGAGCTGCTTTTTTTGTATGGCCGGCATAACTCACATGAGATGAAGTCAGCAAAAAAATTTGCTGGCTCTGTTAAAGCCTCCTTTAAAGTAAAGAGCATGCAGGTTACTGGTACTGAGAATGTTGATAAATGGATACCGGATGAGGCAAGGATATCAAGATATATAAGAGAAGGAGATACTTACCGGCTTAAAAAAGGCCCTGCGAGAGGGTGTATACGTATGTGGACCACAGCTGTAATTACATGGGATGGGAACGTTGTCCCGTGCTGCTATGATAAGGATGCAATCTATAGCTTCGGGAATATTTACGAAATGCCTTTTAACGAGATTTGGAATGGGAATAAACGCCGCACATTCATAACAAATGTCATACGTGAGAGAGATAGTTACGAGATATGTAAAACCTGCCCCCAGGGATTAAGGCTCTTTTTTAAGTAGCATGCAATAACTCTAAAAGGGAAGACATTTTCAAATATTAAATTGCTGAACCGCCTCTTTCTCCTGTGCGTATTCTAATGCATTCCTCCAGTGGTGTGATGAATATCTTTCCGTCGCCGAGGTTTCCTTCAAGCTCGCTGGTGCGGGCCGATTTCAGTATAGTAAATATAGTGATATCCACAAATGCGTCGTTAACGGCAATTTCAATCTTTATCTTCGGGATAAGGTCAGGCACCACTCTCTGGCCACGGTGAATCTCCTCAACTCTTTGCTGACCGTGACCGGAAACACGGCTAACCGTTATCCTCGTTATCTCGGCGGCAATGAGTGCCTCCCGAACCTTATCGAGCTGTGTCTCACGTATAATGGCTGTTATTAATTTCATTTTATTCTCTTTAGCTGGGGTTTAACATTCCGTAAGCTCTTTCTCCGTGGTATGATCTGTCAAGTCCGGCCATTTCATCTGTCTCTGATGATTTGAAACCAAATATTTTATCCACCGCGTATACTAAAGCGAGTGTTACCATTGCAGAATAAGCTATTGCTATCCCTACTGCTGCAGCCTGTATGCCCAGCTGTTTCCACAAATTCCATCCGGGAGATAAAGCTGAAGCTTCGGTCATCCAGGAGTGGCGGATAAAGAATGTGAGTAGTATGGCTCCTGCAATTCCGCCCACTCCATGGATACCGAACGCGTCGAGGCTATCATCATAACCAAGTTTGTTTTTTGTCATTATGGCCAGGTAACATATCCCGGAGGCTGCCATACCCAAGCACATGGCACCGTAAGGCTGTACCACTCCGGCGGCAGGAGTGACGGCAACCAGCCCCGCCAGAATTCCGCTTGCAAAACCAAGTGCGGTTGCTTTTCCCTGATGCAGTCCTTCGATGATAACCCATGTTATTGACCCTGTTGCCGCGGCTACCTGCGTTGCTGCAAGAGCCTGGGCGGTTCCTAAACCGCTGGATATGCTGCTGCCGGCATTGAATCCAAACCACCCCACCCAGAGCAATCCGGCGCCGAGCATTGTAATTACGAGGTTATTTGGTCTGATGACCTGGAACGGATGCCCTCTGCGCGATCCCAGATATAAGGCAGCCACAAGCCCGCTTACGCCTGCTGAGATATGCACAACAGTACCACCTGCAAAATCAATCGCTCCTTTTGCCCCCAGGTTATAGATGAATCCATCACTTGCCCAGACCCAGTGGCAGAGGGGGTCGTAAACAAGCAGACTCCAAATGGCAATGAAAATGCAGTATGCCTTAAAAGAGACACGCTCTGCAAATGCTCCGGCAATAAGTGCCGGCGTAATTATTGCAAATTTGCTCTGGAACATTGAAAAGACATACTCAGGAACGCCGGCATCCAAAATGTTATTATCTATTCCTTTCAGGAAAAAATAGTCGGGATTCCATCCGCACCATCCTCCAAGAATGCTTTTTCCAAAGCAAAGTCCGTATCCGGCAATGACCCATAAAACGGATATTATTCCCATCGCAACATAACTATGCATTATTGTCCCCATAACATTTTTTGATCTTACAAGGCCGCCATAAAACATTGCAAGGCCTGGAACCATCAACAATACCAAAGCTGTTGATGTCAACATCCAGGCAGTTGCTCCCGTATCAACAGTTGCTTTTCCGCCTGAGGCGAAAGCCGAGCTGCTTAGGGCAAATAATACGATGATTAAGACAAATGCTCTTTTCCCTGAAACATACATAGAAAATACCTGTTTTGAGTTTAAAAAATAAAGTTTAGCGCGGCAAATATGATAAAAAATCATCTTAAATCAAAAAAAACAATGAAAAAATTAATAATAGCCCTAAAATAATTGGGGTTAAAGTGTAAAAACGATATAAAAACAAATGATACCCCCATTAAAAATAGGGTATGTCTTAATAAAATGCGAAAAAAATAAAAAAGCCGGATGATTAATCGTCCGGCTTTTGCCCTAAGGGAAGAGTTTTGTCTATTTTATAATTTTGACATTTGATCTTTTACCATCACAGGTGATACGGGCGATATAAATGCCCGAGGGCATTTTGCCAAGGGGAACTCTTATAATGCTCTGCCCGTTGGTATCATTTTCAGTATAAACCTTTGCACCAACGGAGTTATACAACTCAATAGTAACCTCTGTGGCTCCTGTAAAGGCATCTGATGCAATGTCAACATAATCGCAGGCAGGTATCGGATAGACTTTGATCTCTTTATCAATTTCAGGAAGGTCATTTACACCGTTGGTCACTGTGATATACATATTGAAATTGCCAATAGCACCGCCGGCACTTCCGTCAACCTGTATCCAATACGGTTGGTTGGCAAGAACAAAGAGGTTAGTAACCTTAGGCTGATAATCGGTATTTGTATAGTCATCATTAGCACCCATGAGATCATAATTTCCGCTGAGAACGTCACTGTACGTTGCTGCCTTGTAAACAGCAATCTGATTATCCATTCCAGTTGAATAAATAGTGACAGTCTGATTATACTCCGGGATATAATAGAACCATACAGTATTATCGAGTGAAGCTACTCCGGTTCTCAATTCGTCACACCACGATGACTGACCAGTGCATGATGTTATAGGTGGAGAAGGTTCACCCGTCTCTGTCGTTGCACACTTATTTGAAAAGAGATTGCTTTGGCCTGTATATAATCTGACAGCATTGCTGATATTGTCGTTTGACTGGTATGTAATAGGGAGTGAATAAGTAGTTGATGATTGACAATTACCTTGTGTTCCGACAAGAGTCAGCGCTAAGTTTACGCTTGAGGTAAGGGTAACTCCATCCTTTAATTTTACTACGGCCGGGTTGGCTGTATTGTTTTCGATAGAGAAGTAGTTAGCCGCGTCTTCAGAAAGTGTCCAGAGGTAGGCATCAGCACCATAAGCATGCAGATTTACTCCGGTGAAATTGACTGCGCAGGAGTCGGTCATTCCTGATGGGTACACCTGAAGGGAAATATTCGATCCGGCAGAGATAAAATCACTGAGACTAAGCGTATCCTTACCTGCACTGTTCTGTACAATGAGAGAAGCGGTGTAAAGCCCTGATGAATTAAATATTACTTCAGGGTTCTGAGAAGAGGCATCTGTACTGTTTGCATAAGTTACATTACCGGGTTGGAAAGACCATTTCCATGATGTGGGGGAGAAGGCCGAGAAGCCATTTATTTTTATTGATGACCCAACGCATACATTATAGAAATCACACAGGAACTGCGGATCAGGGTAGTTTGTTGAGGGATAATATCCGTTTAGCGCTGTTACTCCGGTATTTGTCGGATCAAGATAGCTCTTCAAAGAAGAATAAGTACCTCCTGGGTTTATAAATGAATAGCTGAGTTTTCCATAGAAATCATAAATTGTTCCGCCACCATGAAGCTGTCCCACAATGCGATGGTTCTGATCAAAAAGAGGCGATCCTGATGATCCGCCAGCAGTTATTCCTTCATCAAATCTGACCTGCCAGTGCGTACCTGCCGGGGTGGTTTTGTTATTGTCCCATGACAAAGTCTTTTCATATGAGACGGCAGGATCATTGTCAATGGAGATCTTTTTTTTATATCCGTGAGGGTGATGTATACCTGTAGTGTTTGTGGCTGCCACTCCTCCTGCATCCCATCCGGCATAATAGGGTTTGTAACTTATCGGTATATAACTGGTGAAGAGCAGCAGGGTGTAATCTGAATTTGCTCCGGTAGTTATCAGTGATGCTCCGGCTATTGTCTGCCTGAAATAGCTTGCAATATCAGTACAAGCCGGATTTTCATAGTTGAAATAAGCTATGACTGTTGCGGCAACTGTTCCTGCGCTAACGCAGTGGTTAGCTGTGAGAAAATAGCCTTTGCCGTCGACATTTGTATTGTTTATAAGAGCTCCTGAGCAAAGGTATGATGAACCTGCATCAGAGAAGCTGTATTTTAAAACTGAATGTTTTTGTTCCTGCCACTCTTTGCCTTCATCACAATTGACACCTATAAAGCCGTCTATGTCTGTGTTTTTGGATTTGGTACTGAGGATATCTATATATGCTTCCCCTATGCCGTTAATGACAAGGTTCCCTTCAAACTTGACATTTGCAGGCTCATAATACTCAACCATTACATATTTTCCAGGGAAATCGCCTATTACAAAACCCATGTCATCACGCATGTTAAGATTTGTATAAGCTCCTCTAACTTCGGTATAATTTTCGTTATAAAGATATAATTCAGCGCCATCTGGTATTATATAAGTACCAAAGAAGAGCTCAATAGATTTGTCGTTTTCTGAAGCAATTTTATATCTCCAGAGAGTTCCTCCGTCTGGCATTACTGTCTTTGTGGCAACTGATTTGAGATCGATGGAGACATTTTTAACAACCCCGTAACGGAAGGGAGTGCTCTTTTCGTTGTTATATTGCATCAGGGCTGCCGTATCAAGAGCCGGAAGCTTATAGGAGGCTATCTCAGATTTGCTTTTTAAGTTAACGGAAAGAAAAGATTTTGGCATGCCTCCCTCTGATATCTGGGCAAAAATGCAGTTGCCGGTTGCAATAGCAAAAACAAAAAGAAACAATTTCTTCATTGGTATGGGGATTAATTAAATATTTACCCCGCATAAGCAGGGTTGTTTTAAACTTAAGTGCACAGAGAGGTGGGGATGACTAAACAGTCAGTATTTCTTTCTCTTTTTGTTCAACTACCTTATCGACTCTGAGATTATGTTTGTCAGTGATATCCTGAATAAGCTTCTCTCCGTTTTTCTCTTCATCCTCGGGCAACCCGTTTTTCAGGAGTGATTTAAGTTCATCATTCATCCATTTTCTTGTTCCCCTGATGCTTATCTTTGCTGTTTCTCCCTCGTTCCTTACCTGTTTGACAAGCTGATGTCTTCTTTCTTCAGTCAACGGGGGTATGTTGATGCGGATAACTTCTCCATTGTTGATGGGTGTCAGGCCTATGTTTGCAGCAAGGATAGCTTTCTCAATTATGCCAAGCAAAGGTTTCTCCCATGGTTGTATTGTTATGCTTTTGGCATCCGGGGTGTTTATGTTTGAAACCTGTGCCAGTGGTGTTACCGCACCGTAATAATCGACGTGAATGCCATCGAGTAAAGCCGGGTTTGCTCTGCCGGCACGTAGATGTGAAAGCTCATGCTCAAGATGCTTTATTGCTTTTTCCATTTTTTCTGTTGCCTCGTCAATGAGAAGTTCTAGTTCGTCGGTCATATACTTAATTTTGTTGTTTCGGAAATCCGTTCAAAAATAACTAAAATATAAATATATCAATAGTTTATGCAGTGACAAGGGTGCCGCAATTTTCTCCCGCTGCAACCTTATAGAGTGTACCTTTAGTATTCATATTAAAAACAACTATTGGCATGTTATTCTCACTGCACATGGCAAAGGCAGTAATATCCATTACTTTAAGCTTCTTTGATATGGCTTCGTCAAACCTAAGGGTTCCGAATTTTTTAGCCGAGGGGTTTTTCTCCGGGTCTGAGTCGTATACGCCGTCAACGCGGGTGCCTTTAAGGAGGACATTACAATTAAGTTCAACAGCTCTCAAAGCTGCAGCACTGTCAGTAGTAAAGAAAGGGTTTCCTGTTCCACCGGCAAGCAGGCATACATGTCCTGCCTTCATTGCGCGGTCAGCCTCGTCGCGGTTGTAATATGAACCCACGGGCTCCATTCTGATTGAGGTAAAAACTGTTGTTTTGCAACCGGCACGATTGAGAGCGTTTTCCAGGGCCAGTGAATTTATCACCGTAGCCAGCATTCCCATCTGATCACCTTTTACCCTGTCATATCCTTCGCCGGTCCCCTGCAGACCCCTGAAAATATTCCCGCCACCGATGACAATTGCAACTTCACAACCGGCCTCAGTAATCTCTTTTATCTGTCCGGCATAATCATAGGCAACAGAGTGGTCGATCCCCGTTCCGTCAGACCCACCAAGTGATTCACCGCTGAGTTTAAGCAATATCCTTTTGTATTTCATTCTTTACTGTTTAAAGTAAAGAACGAAAATAACAAAAAATGGCGGAAAAAAAGAATATGCTTTTTTTTGACAATCAGGTTATATCTCCCGGAAATATGGGAAATAAGCAGGCAGATTGAAAAAATAAGCAGGAGCTATTTTTTTCCCTTTTTTTCGCAGGTGTTGATACCTAAAAGCATATAGAGAGGACATACTCCCGTTACCACTGTAAGGCACAGTATAACGGCAATACCAAGAACAATAATGCCGACGGTACCTTTCAGCCCTAAGGAGAAGTAGAGGATTACAAGGATAGCCACAAGGATTAATCTGATTACACCATCTGTTTTACCAACGTTCTTTTTCATAGTATTGATTTTCTGATAAAACATTTATAACCCGGTTTTGTTCAGGTAATGTAAAACAAAAAGGCTGACCATTTGGCCAGCCTTTTATTATTACTGCTATTTATAGTTAAGCGTTAAGAGTAAAGCGAAGGAATCCTGTAGCAGTGAGTTCCTTGTTTATACTCTGGAGGTACTGCTTGATAGTGAGTTTGTTGTCCTTAACGAATTCCTGGTTAAGGAGGGTGCTCTCTTTGAAGAACTTGTTAAGTTTTCCCTGAGCGATCTTTTCAACCATCTCTTCAGGTTTGCCTTCACGACGTGCCTGCTCCCTTCCAATCTCAAGCTCCTGGTTAAGAATTTTCTCAGGAACATCTTCCTTGTCAAGAGATACAGGGTTCATTGCTGCAACCTGCATAGCAACGTCTTTGTATACCTGTACATCAATACCTGCCTTGTTAAAGCCTACAAGAGTGGCAAGTTTATTACCCGGGTGGATATAAGCCTGTACGGCTTCAGCTTTTACAGCGCCGAAAAATGATAATTCAAATTTCTCACCTGTTATACCACTACGTTCAGTAACTTTCTCAGCTACTTTCATGCCGTCAAAGGTGAGGCCTTTAAGAGCCTCAAGATCTGAAGGATTTGAAGCAAGTGCCAGGTCGAGGATAGAGTTGGCGAGGCCGATAAAGTCAGCATTCTTTGCCACGAAGTCTGTTTCGCAGTTCAGTGCTATCATCATACCTCTTTTGTGGTCTGCCGAAACTTTTGCAAGAACAACGCCTTCAGTAGCTTCACGGTCAGCGCGTTTATTTGCAATAGCCTGTCCTCTTTTCCTTACTATCTCCTGTGCTTTTTCATAGTCGCCGTCAGCTTCTTCAAGAGCTTTTTTGCAGTCGAGCATACCTGCTCCTGTTAATCTCCTGAGTTTGGCAACGTCTGCAGCATTAATATTTGCCATGTCTGTTATATTAAAATGTTTTTGTTTATTCTACTTTGAGATCGGTGGCTGCAGCATTTTCAGCTTCTTCTTTCTCTTCATCTTCCTCCTCAACAACTTCTTCTGCTTCTTCATAATCAGCTGCGCGGCGTTTGCCTTTGCGTCGACCCTCTTCAGATTCAGGCTTATCCTGGCTGGCTGAACCTTCTTTGTCTTTCTCAGCCTTCCTTTCATTGAGACCTTCCTCAATAGCTTTGCACATAATGTCAATGATCAGCGATATTGATTTTGCAGCGTCGTCATTAGCTGGTATTACGAAGTCGATATCTGAAGGATTTGAGTTGGTATCAACCATACCAAATACAGGGATACCAAGTCGTTTTGCTTCATGAACGGCAATATGTTCTTTGCTCACGTCAATAACGAAGAGAGCAGATGGCTGGCGGGTCATGTCGGCTATTGAACCGAGGTTTTTCTCCAGTTTGCTTCTCTGACGGGTGATCTGTAATTTTTCTCTCTTTGAGAGGTTATCAAAAGTACCGTCGTTGTTCATTTTGTCTATCGAAGCCATCTTCTTAACGGCTTTACGGATAGTCGGGAAATTGGTAAGCATACCGCCCGGCCAACGTTCGGTAACATATGGCATGTTAACCATTTTTACTCTTTCTGCAACAATATCTTTAGCCTGTTTCTTTGTTGCCACAAAAAGTACTTTGCGCCCTGATTTGGCAATCTGTTTTAGGGCATTTGCTGCTTCATCTATTTTAACAGCTGTTTTTTCGAGGTCTATTATGTGGATGCCGTTGCGTTCCATAAAGATATATGGAGCCATTGCCGGGTTCCATTTTCTTTTCAGGTGACCAAAGTGTACACCGGCATCAAGTAATTCCTTAAAATTGGTTCTTGACATTTTGTTCTTTTTTAAAGTTTACGTTCTGTTAAGTCAATTGCAGAGTAGTTCCTCCAGCGGAAGTCAGTGCAATTTAGATACTAAACTTGCATCTATATAATTGCTTTCGGACTTCTAACGCTTACTGAACTGGAATCTCTTACGTGCCTTGGGTCTTCCCGGTTTCTTTCTTTCCACTTCACGTGGGTCACGGGTTGTAAATCCTTCTGCCTTGAGAGCAGGTTTGCTTTCAGGAGCTACCTTTACAAGAGCCCTTGTAATCGCAAGACGTACCGCCTCTGCCTGACCTTTGAATCCACCGCCGTCAAGAGTGACTTTGATGTCATATTTGTCGGCAACATTGAGAAGGTTGAGCGGCTGGGTGACAACATACTGAAGTATCTCTGACGGGAAATATGATTTGAAATCCCTGTCGTTGATGATGATCTGTCCCTTACCGTCGCTGAGATATACTCTTGCAACAGCAGCCTTCCTTCTTCCGATAGCGTTAATAACTTCCATGCTTCTTACTTAATTGTGTTTAAATCAACTGTTTTTGGTTGCTGAGCCTCGTGCGGATGCTCCGGGCCTGCATAAACATAAAGGTTTGTGTAAATAGCGGCGCCAAGACGATTCTTTGGAAGCATTCCCTTTACGGCATATTCAATAAGCCTTACAGGATGTTTTCTCATAAGATCGTTAGCCTTGACAATCCTCTGACCGCCTGGATATCCGGTATGCCTGATATATTCCTTATCAGACATTTTGGAGCCCGTGAGCGATACTTTCTCTGCGTTAATAACAATTACGTTATCACCGCAATCTACATGGGGAGTGAAGCTTGTTTTGTGCTTCCCCCTCAGCATCAGGGCTACTACGGATGCAAGACGGCCAAGAGT
>JGI20214J51650_10000216_pt1 | contig 36580 bp, 40 predicted proteins | sample WetSurMetagenome_FD_51650 | JGI IMG/M metagenome (IMG submission 51650)
CCCGCCTTGCCGGGGACTGGCGGGTCTCCCTCATCACCCTCCTGCGGCTCATCGTCATGCCCGTCCTTGCCTTTGCCCTGCTCGTGTCGTTCGTGCATGACCCGCTCCTTCTCGGTACAGTGGTATTGCTCATCGCCATGCCGGTGGCGGCAAACACCGTCCTGCTGTCCGAAGAGTACNGCGTGGATGCGACCCTCGCATCGCAGGGAGTTTTCCTCTCGACCTTGCTGAGCCTCATGAGCATCCCGCTCCTGGCGTACTTCCTCTTCTGAACCTGGATTGCCTGAAACGAAAACACCCCGGTTGGAAGGCTGACCGGATATTCAGGAATACCGTGCTACGACTACTTCCCAGGAGATCGCCTTTTCTGTCGCCCGTGCGGGCAGATGAAGAGACACATACCGCATACCGGAGGGCGCCCGCTCTTCTCCAGGTCTTTGAAGTAGCGGTCGCAGAGTGCGGCATCGAAGCGGGCTTCCCGCGGTCCGTCCTTTCGGAACAGGCGGCCGGTAAAGGCATGGACAGGGCAGGTGTTCATGCAGGCGGTACAGTCACCGCATTGGGGTTCCATGGGGGCTCCGGTCGGGGCCAGCGGGGCATCGGTTAGGACGGTTACCCACCGTACCCGCGGTCCAGGGTCGGTAGTAACAAGGAGACAGCTCTTCCCGATCCAGCCAAGCCCCGCGAGGTGTGCAGCAAGTTTCTGGGAAAAGATGCCGGCGATCTTCTCGTCGCTCGTCCTCTTCGAGGCCGGGACCGGCAGAGCCTGGAAACCCTCCCGGCGAAGGGTATTGGCGATCTGCAGGCCGATCTGGTCCAGTGCCTGGTTCACCACGTCGTATGCAGTGTGGTGGTACAGAACCGCTGCTGCCGGGTCTGCCCGCTTCGGCAGCAGGTCGACTACCGTACCCAGCAGGACGATCCCCATGACAACTGCACGGGGGAAACGGGCGATCCCCTCCCGACCCTGGGCGCTGACAAACTCCTCAGCCGAACCCAGGTCAGCAACGCCATAATAGTCTGCCCCCAGCCTCCGGGCAAGAAGCGGCAATCCGGTCAAGAGGTCCATGGAGATCCGCTGGGGTGCGGAACCTCGTTATGGTTTCGGCAATTTCCTTAAAAACGAAAAATACTATGGCTCCGGCTCGGCGCTTTCATACAGCCGGGTCATATATCGTGCCTGGAATACGCCGAATAGCGGCGCGAGGATGAGGATAAGGATGACCCCGAGTGCGACAAATCCGAGAAGGGCGACGAGCCCCCAGTTCAGCAGGAATATCGTTGCCCCGGCAATAAGGATGAGCCCGAAGACGATGATGCCGATCGGGATGCCGATGACAATGGAGACGAGAATGAGGGCGATAATATAGTTGATCCAGCCGATCTTCCCGATTGTTTCAAGGATCGCGCTGAAATTAAAGGCCTCGGCAAAGGAGTGGGTCCGGGCGAAACGGATGGCTGCGACGGGCATTATGATACCAACGATGATCTCCACGATGTAGAGCAGGAGCATAAGGACGAGATTCGGGGCAAACGAGGTCATCACCGCGTCTTCGAACCTGCCGCTGGCGAGTGAGAGGATCATCGAGCCGTAGATGAGCACCCAGATGACCATGATGGGGATGGCATAGATCAGCCCAACGACCAGTAGCTTAATACCGTCGATAAAGATGGTTCCCCATGCATCGACCTCTGGTGCTGCCGTCGTCCCGCGATAGATCCGCATGACGTATCCGTTGAACGGCAGCCCAAGAAGGATGACGGCGAGGATAAGCCTGAGCCAGCGGTTCGCATTGCCAAAGATGCCTTCCCGCGTGTACGCAAAGGCATCGCCAAGTAACTGTCCAAAATCCATGAATACACCTGTGATACCGGGGAAGAGACCCGTAATACGGACAGTTCCCTGTTCTGATGGAACATTAGCCATAGCGGGTAAAAAGGGTATGTGCCCGCTGGTGGTAAGAGCAGAACCGGCAGGGCAGATTGAGACTGGGGTATGGTCAATACGTTTATTGCATTCCTCGGGTGACTATACACTGTCACTGCCCCCGTTGCAGTAGGTGTATAACAATGCTGGGTTATCTTTCCACGGCCGTATGGTCCCCATATATCGCAGGTGCAGGTATCGGTATCCTGAGCTGCCTTGCGTTCCTTCTGTCAGATAGGCCTATCGGCTGTTCTACGGCATTTGTCAAGGCACGCGGACTGATTGGCACCCTGGTTAACCGTGAGAAGACCGAGAAAAAGGAATATTATCAGGAGATCGTACCTCGGGTTGATTGGGCGTTTATGATTGTCCCGGGCATCATGATCGGGGCGGCGATCTCGGCACTGCTCTCCGGGCAGTTCCACCTCTCCTGGGTTCCGGCGCTCTGGAGCAGTACCCTTGGCCCGAGTCCTCTCGTGCGTCTTCTTGGTGCCCTTACCGGAGGTATCTTCCTCGGGTTCGGCTCGCGATGGGCAGGGGGGTGCACGAGTGGCCACGGGATCAACGGCTCGATCCAGCTCTCGCTCGCGAGCATGGTGACCGCAGGTTGCTTCTTTGCTGGCGGCATCGGCATGGCGTTCCTGATGTTCCGTGTAATTGGGTGAGGTGGAGGGAACCATGTTTGTTGCACTCCATAAAAACCGGTCAGCCCAGGTTCTCCTCGGCCTCATCTTCGGTATCTGTTTCGGGTTCCTGCTCCAGAAGGGAGGGGTGACGAACTTCAGCGTGATCGAAGGCCAGCTCCTGCTGACAGACTTCACGGTCCTCAAACTTATGCTGTCGGCAGTCATTGTCGGGATGGCAGGCTTCCACCTGCTGAAGCACTTCGGCCATGTGCAGTCTCATGCCGCCCCGGGAACTATCGGGTCGAATGTCATCGGTGGCCTCATCTTCGGGATCGGGTTCGGCCTTCTCGGCTACTGTCCGGGAACCGTCGCGGGTGCTGCCGGCACCGGTGCCCTTGACGCCCTCTTCGGTGGTATGGTCGGGATGATTGTAGGTGCGGGTATCTTTGCTGAGATCTACCCGAAGGTCAGGCGTGGTATCCTGAACAAGTGGCCGTTTCCGGCAGTGACGGTGCCGGAATTCCTGCACCTGAACCTCTGGATCGTCGTCATCCTGATGGAAGTGATCATGATTGGGTTCCTGCTGATCCTCGAACACTTTGGGNTATGAAGGCTTTTTCCTGCCCCCTTTTTTTTTAAAAAAAGGACAATACGGCCCCGGCCTTCACATTGTGAACGATAAAACCCTTTGTTGTCCCTTCACTAGGTTTTAAGTAATCGTCCCGACATGGTGTATCTGTAGCATCCCGTTCAGTTGGGACATGCGAGGTTGAACAGTATGTCACCCGATATGAAAATTCCGATCAACTATGCTGAAGCAGCTGAGACGCTGAAGAAATATCTGAAACTCTCCGGCTCACCGGTGGCATTCCGGTTTGTGACGAAGAGAGAGGAGATCCCCGCCGGGATGGAGGCCTTTGACAAGACCATCCGGCACTGTTCGATGATCGGCCTTGCCCGGAAGGAAGGCAGGATCTTTTACTCAACAGCGGAGAAGCATGAGTGTAATGGCGGTGCCTGGGCACTCGGCCTTCGGGAGATCACCGAGAGCCTTAAAAACGGTGACTTCTACTACAAGCTGGGAAAGTTCGAGAGTTCCGCGGCCTGCAAGCGGACGATCGATCACGTACCCCACCTCGGTACGAAGGAGACGTATGCAACGCTCTACGCGCCCCTCGAGAAGACCACCTTTGACCCCCAGGTAATCCTGATCGTGGCAAGCCCTTGGTCGATGCTGAAACTCGCCCAGAGCACGCTTTTTCGTCTCGGTGGCAGGATCGGGGCCGAGTTTGCGGGTATCCAATCGGTCTGTTCTGATGCCTGTGCCCAGACCTACCTGACGGGGAGGGTGAACTTCTCGCTCGGGTGTGACGGCTCCCGTAAATTCTCAGGCATTGAGGATGGCGAGATGGTCATGGGGATCCCGGCAGAACTGCTCCCCGAGATCATCGAAGGGCTGAAAGTCGTCGCCGCGGCACCCGGGTCCAAGCCGGCAGGGAAGTAAGCGGGCTCTTATCATCTGGCCCTTAAATTTTTTTGACAACAAGAGAAAAAAATTCAGAGAATCCTGGAACCAGCGGTAGGCCCGGGCTTGCACTCGAATACCTCAGTGATCTTCATGATCACGAGCGAGCGTGCCGGGAGTGCGGGGTTCTTGACGTTGAGCTTCGCCTTCATCTCATCGTACTCCTTTCCGCTGTTCTTGATCGATACCACTCCCTTGATCTGGAAACAGCCCTTGATCTCCGGGCCCCAGACATACATCGCAATCTTCGGATTCAATCTGAGGTTCGAAAGGGTCTTGTTCATGAAATTGTCCGTGAGCCAGATCGTTTCATCGTCGATAAGCTCGGCAATCCCCAGAGGAATGACATTGGGGGTCCCGTCCTTGGACGCCGTAGCGACCGGGAATACCTTCATCTTCGAGAACGCCTCTTTCATCTCTGCAGTCAGTTTCACCATGGCATGTTCACCTATCTTTCCCAATGGAATTTGACGATTATATACTTTGGTACCGCTCCATAGCGGCGACGGACTGGGGTGAACCAGACGAACACGGATAATCTCCCCGATCGTTTCTCTTATCTTGCCGGCCGCGCAATCACTATACCGTGATGCTGGAGCCGCCGGTAAAAAAGATCCTCTACTGGTGTGAAGAGTGTAACGTGCCATTGATCGCCAGGAGCTGTGCCTGCGGTCGTGAAGGGAAACGGATCGAACTCCTCCAGCCTTATGATGTCCGACCAGCCCTTATGGCAGATTATACCCTTATCGCAACCCTCNTGAGGGACCGCTTTGGCCCGGTCCCGCTTGCCACGATCCTTCTCCTGAACAAGACCGGGGGGGTGGACAGGGCAGACCTTGTCATCATGAACGGTGAACGTCTTGGCTGGCTGACCTTCGACCCGGTCACGCGGGAGTTCAGTCTCGATATTGCTCCGGAAGCCCTCCCGTACCTTATTGGCCATGCGACAAAAGGGATTATTGACCTCGCAGTCCAGACAGAAGCCGGCCGCGAAGGAGGCAGGATCGGCGGAAAACGGCTCCGGCTTAAAACCCCGGCACCCGGGGGGACCGTCATTGTGAAGTTCCGGAACCGCTACGGCACCGGTACGGTCAGGGATGGGTTTATCAAGGTCAGGGAACTGAATACGGTTGTCCCCCGGACTTGTCCAAATCCAGGCTGGAATGTTGCTGTAGAGAAGAACAGGTACCATTTAAAAAACCTTGAACGAACTGCGATCCGTACCATAAAACAGCATATCGGCGACCGCCCGACCGCAAATGTCTCCTTCTCCGGGGGAAAAGACAGCACTGCAGTCCTCACTATCGCACGGAAAGCCGGTGTGACAAAAGCATTTTTCATCGATACCGGAATCGAATTTCCCGAGACCATTACGTTTGTCCGCTCGCAGGGTGTCGATGTGATACAAAAGGCCGGGGACTTCTGGCAGGCTGCAGAGAAGGCTGGCCCCCCCGGAAAAGACAACCGCTGGTGCTGTAAGCTCTTAAAACTCCACCCGCTCAAGCTCTACCTCGCCGATGTCGGTCCCTGCGTAACGGTGCAGGGCAACCGCTGGTATGAGTCATGGAACCGTGCAGGTCTCGACGAGACAAGCCAGAACCCGGCCAACCCGCTCCAGCTCAACATCTCACCGATCAGGAACTGGCGGGCCCTCGAGGTATTCCTTTACCTCTGGTGGCAGAACGTGCCGATCAACACGCTCTATGACAAAGGTCTCGAACGGATCGGCTGCTACCTCTGCCCCGCTATGCTCGAGAGCGAGTACGAGGAGCTCAAGACCATCGAGCCCGTGGCAGCAGGACGGTGGACCGCATTCCTCGAACGCTGGGCTGCAAAGAAAGGCTACCCGGAAACCTACTCTTCGTACGGGCTGTGGCGCTGGCGGGCCCTCCCGCCGAAGATGAGAGAGCTCTGCCGGCTGGAAAGCATAGCGCTTAATGATGATTACACGGTAAAGGCAGGACCGGTACGGGCAGCCCCCGCAAAAGCTGATAAGAATGAAGGGAGAACCATGGAAACGGCAATGGAGCATCATGCAGGAACGGGGCTGATGGTACAGGAGATCCGGAAGGACTTCCCGATCCTCGGCGATATCATCTATCTTGACAACGGAGCCACCAGTTTTTCCCCGGAAGCGGTCATCGAGGCGATGAACGAGTTCGAGCACCGCTACCGTGCCAATGTCGGGAGGGGCGTCCACCGCTTCACCCGCATCGCGAGCCAGCGTTACTGGCATGCCCACGAGAAGGTGGCCGGATTTATCGGGGCNGGGGAGGGGCTCACGGTCTTTGTCAAGAATACCACGGAGGCGATCAACATGGTCGCTGCCGGGCTCCGGTGGAATGCAGGGGACCGGGTCGTAACCACCATTCTCGAGCACCACTCCAACCTGCTCCCGTGGCGGAACCTGAAGAACCAGGGTGTCGATCTGGATATCATCGGGATAAAGGCTGATTATTCCCTTGACACTGAAGCCCTCGAACGGGCCTTAACGCCGTCGACCCGCCTGGTTGCCGTGACCCATGCCTCGAATGTCCTCGGTGTAGTTACGCCGGTGCGAGAGATAGCGAAGATCTGCCATGATTATGGGGCGCTGCTGCTCATCGATGCAGCACAGTCCGTCCCGCATATGCCTGTCGATGTATCGGCCTTGGGCTGCGATTTCTTTGCCTTCTCCGGTCATAAGATGCTCGGGCCCACCGGAACGGGTGTCCTCTGGATGAAGGAGGAGGTCATCGAACCTTCCATTCTTGGCGGAGGCATGGTCGATACGGTCACTGATACGGGCTTTACCCCTGTCGAGGGCTACCAGAAATTCGAGGCCGGAACCCCGAATATTGCCGGCGGGATCGGCCTTGGGGTTGCAGCCGACTATCTCGCGAACCTCGGCATGGAGAATGTCCGGGATCACGAGGAGCACCTCACGACTCGTCTCATCGTCGGCCTGAAGAAGAACAATGCGGTGCACGTTTATGCGCCGGAATCTCCTGCCAGCCGCATCGGGGTAGTCTCGTTCACGGTGGACGGGTTCCATCCCCATGAGGTGGCCCAGCTGGTGGACGAGTCTGCGGATATCCTGCTCCGCTCCGGCCACCACTGCTGCCAGCCGCTGATGACCGCCCTCGGCCTTTCCGACGGGACGGTCCGGGCAAGCATCGGTCTCTATAATACCAAAGAGGAGATCGATATGCTGGTTGCTACGGTAGATGAGATGACACGGTAAGGTTGGGTACCCCGCAAGCGACCCACAAGGCTCCCTGCCTGGAATTACGTGCCTCTCTTTAATGCGGTTGAGAATCAGCTCCACCGCAAACACGGTTTAATAGCCGGTCTTCCCTATAGTTCTGCAGTAATTCAGGTATTCTGTCAACAACTGGAGGTTTCCCATGAAGACCACACCGTATGCTGATGTCCTTGCCCGCGTGCGGGAGAAACGACCGCTTGTCCACCACATCACGAACTACGTCACTGTCAATGACTGTGCCAATATCACGCTCTGTGCCGGAGGAGCTCCGGTTATGGCCGATGCCCCCGAGGAAGCAGCAGAGATGGCGGCTATGGCCGGTGCACTGGTCCTCAACATCGGCACGCTCAGCTCTGCCCAGATCGACTCCATGATCCTCGCTGGAAGGATGGCGAATGAGCGGGGTATCCCGGTCATCCTCGACCCCGTGGGTGCAGGTGCCACCCGCTTCAGGACCGAAAGCACGGAGCGGCTCCTTGAAGACCTCGAGATCTCGATCCTGAAGGGCAATGCAGGAGAGATCGGCGTGCTGGCTGGCGTCGAAGCACGGGTACGCGGTGTCGATTCCCACGGGGTGAAAGGCGACATCGCTGCCATTGCCGCTGAACTGGCGGCGGCACGGGAAATTACCGTTGCGGTCACCGGCGTTTCGGATATCGTCACGGACGGGCGGCAGGTGCTTCTCGTGGATAACGGTCACCCCATGATGGGGAGCATCTCCGGCACCGGCTGCATGGCTGCTTCCGTAGCGGGGACCTTTGCAGCGGAGTGCCGGGACCCCGTTCGGGCCGCAGTGGCAGCTCTCGCTGCTTTCGGCCTTGCCGGTGAGAGGGCGGCCTCAGGTGCACATGGCCCCCTTACCTTCCGGAACGCCCTCTTCGATGAACTGGCGAACCTTACCCCCCCGGACCTCGCGGCTGGCGCACGCATACGGACCCTTTCCCGACCGTTATGAATCTCGACCTGTACGTGATTGTCAGCAGTGCAACGGTGCGGGGGATGACTCCCTGTGGGATCGCGGAACGAGCCATTGCCGGCGGAGCGGGGACCATCCAGCTCCGCGACAAGGTGACGGATACCCGCAGTTTTTACCGGACCGCAAAGGAACTCCGGGCCCTTACCCGCCTGTGCAAGACCACCTTCATCGTGAATGACCGCCTGGATATTGCGCTTGCCTGTGAAGCGGATGGTGTCCATCTCGGTCAGGGGGACCTGACCGCCGGTACTGCCCGGCAGCTGGCCCCGGCAGGTTTTCTCATCGGGGTCTCCGTCGGGACCGTGGAAGAAGCCGTCAGGGCTGTTCACGACGGTGCAGATTATATTGCCCTCAGCCCGATTTTCCCTACGCGATCGAAAGAGGATGCCGGCCCGGGGTTTGGTCTGGACCGCCTCAGGGAAATCCGGCGGGCGGTCGCAATTCCCCTTATTGCCGTTGGCGGCATCGGCCCCGAAAATGCGGCGGGAGTGATAGATGCCGGCGCGGACGGTGTTGCGGTGATCTCTGCGGTGATTGAAAGTCCTGATATTACCCTTGCAGCGCGGGATCTCAGGGACCTTGTCGTTGCATCCAAAAAGTCACGGGTATCATAGACAGGCGTGCAGGCTTGTATTTTTAGCCGGAGAGTGGTCATCAGGCAGGCCGATTCGTTCCGGTTGGCTGCATTCTGACCGGATAACAAGATATACTTAAACATTGAGACTCTTCTCCAACCAGTGTACGATGCAGAGATGATGTGCAGTGAAAACAATATCCCCCCAAAAGACCCTCTGGCTCTCGGTCACCGCGTTACTCACCGTCGGGATCGTCCTTGTCTCCATATTCTCGTTGAAGAACGGGTATTTTAACATCTTCCCGTATTTCTATATCCTGCCCATTATCCTGCTCGCGTACCTCTATCCACGATATGCCGTGTATTTTACTGTAGTCCTCGGCTGGGTCTTTCTCGGCCTTGTCTGGCTCTACGGGCCTGCCGACATCCAGCTCTATGCTGCCAGTATCGCGTTCTTCTATATCTTCGTCTCCATCGGCATCGTCATCTCTGCGATCTCCTCCCAGCTGATGCAGGAACGGAAATACCGGGAAATTTTTGAGAATTCCCAAGCCGGCATGCTCACGTTCGAGCTGGAACTCCAGAAGATCAAGAACGTGAACGATAAGGCAGCAGAGATCCTCGGCTTCACCCGGGATGATCTCAGCAAACAGGTCTTCTCCAGCTTCTGGTTCGACGATGAGCAGGAGACCCGTTTCATGAAGAAGATCCGCTCTGATGAAAAGATCGCGGACATGGAGATCGCGCTCCGGAAGAAGGATCGCACAGTGATCTGGGTCCTTGCCACCGCGTCTCTTACCAATGAGGGTCTTATCATCTGCTCCATCGTGGATATCACGGGGAGCAAACGGGTCAAGGACGAGCTGATCGAGTCCGAGCTCCGGTACCGCACCCTGTTTGATGGCGCGAGCGACGCGATATTCCTGCACGATATCGACGGGCGGATTTTTGAGACGAACGTAATCGCTACCCGCTACCTTGGCTACTCGAAGAAGGAGTTCATGCGGATGCGTCTCCACGATCTCGATGTACACCCGGACCTCCTCTTTACTGAGGAGATTGTCCGGCAGTTCCAGTCACGGGGCCATATCCTCTTTGAGACCCGCCAGAAGAAGAAGGACGGGACCGAGATCCAGGTCGAGATCAGCAGCAGGATCACCGAGTATTTCGGCATGTCTGCAGTGATGAGTACCGTGCGGGATATCTCGGAACGGAAAAAAGAGTAATCCCGCCATCCGTTTTTCCTTTTTTTTGGTGAAATCCCTTCTTATCGGGACATCGTGTTTACGAGGGATCTTCAATAATTCAATCTTAAAAGGGAAATTTTACCGGTGTCCGGCCATAGCTATGTATTTCGTACAAACTTCGCCTAACAGACTAACAGCCTTAGGGTTCCAATTGCTGTGCACTCACTCCGAAAATAAACCTATGGTAAAGTTAAAACCCCTGAAAAAAAACGGGCAAATCAGTGCCCTTGTAAAGCCGCCGGGGGGAATTGAACCCCCGACCTGCTGATTACGAATCAGCCGCTATGCCGCTAAGCCACGGCGGCGCAATACCTCACAATATCGGCTTCGGGCATTAATAAAAGTAATGAATACCGGATCATATCCGGGGTCTCAATTACGAAATGACCTAACCAAGTGAACCCGGATTTGTGAAGAGACCTGTCAGGTCACCAGAGATCCCCAGCTCCGCAAGAGTATCACGGTCGGTTGTTCGGGTTATGGAGGTCATGGATTCTATACCGGGTCGATTCATGCCCGCACTATCTATTCTCGGATAGTTCCGCGAGCGGCTGCAGGGCGTACCTGGCCAACAGCGGACCCTTTATGAGTATCCGCTCAGACTCGTAACGCTCTCTTTTGCCGAGGGGTCCTTCGGCAGGGAGATCGTCCCGAACTTGGACTCATAATCTGCAACCGTCTTGGTGAGGACGCCGAGAAGGTTCTTGGCATGGGTCGGCGTGATGGAGACGATGGCTTTTGCCCGCGCCTGGTTGACCTGGGGGAGCTGGTGGAGGAACATGAACGTGAACTCGTCGTCTTTGTACGCGATCTGGATCATGTTGCTGTACACGGGATCGAGGGTGGGGGGAATATTAACCGAGATTTCCTGGGCTGCCATGCTGATCAGGTAGGATGTGCTGCTAGAAAACTGTTCAGGTTTCCCCGCTCTGAACTAATGTGGTGGATTACCGGAACGATTTATCGGACTCCTGGAAAATCAGGGGAGCAGCGGTAATTCCTGCATAAGAGGCCCATGATGGTAACCGGNTGAATTGCCTGGAGCACGAATATCAGAATGGTCAGAAACTTTTGTAAACTATCAGCATCTTTTGTCTTCACCTCACACCCCCAGCTCCTTTTGAGTAAGTATATTCTGGTCGGTTTACAAGGTATACAGGAGGAATTATCCTGTCTGCCCACGGGACTACGGTCAGTATCTCAGATCTTGTCCGGGTACATGCATGCCCGGTCCGGTACTATTACGAACGCGACGGCACGGTCATGGAGTCTGACCGATACGCAGTCTGCAAACAGCTCTCCTATCACCTTGGCAATCCCCTCGACGCAGAACTGATCTGGGCCGAGATCCTCGTAGTGCGCCCTGCCGTGGATCCGGCAATGCAGGATTTTCTCGGGCTCTGCGTAGCAGCCTGCACCAAGAACCTCTGGCAACCGGCAATAGAGACCGATGTCCGTGTCTTCTCGGAGAAGCAGGGTATCGCCGGGATGATCGATCGCATAGCTCCCGATGGCTCCTTCTCCATCGTCCGTGCAGCCGGGGCCATGCCCTTTGGCACGTATGCTGCAGACCGGCTGCGGGTGGCGGCGGTTGCGCTCTGCCTCGAGGAGATGACCGGCAGGGAAGTTACCGGAGGCCACGTGGAGTATATCCCGGACGGGGTCTCACGCTTCCATGCAGTCCAGCCCCGGGACCGGCGACAACTCCTTGCAACCCTCCACAAGATCCGTTCTATCCATTCCGGGGAACTCCCGCAGCACCCGCTCAATGCTCCCTGTAACCGCTGCAAATACCGTGAGAAATGCGAGAGCAGCACCGGTCACCGCCTGAGCGATCTGCTCTGAAAAAGGCGAATTGAACGCTTGAAACCTCCGTCTGATCCGAATCAGACCGGATTCTTTTATTTTTTCCCGTTTCCCTCCGCAGACCGGGCAGTTCCTCCGGCACTGGCGTTCAGGAGTATAACATCCCCCGCACCGGTTCTTTGAGCGGAGGGGAGCCTTCCGGTGGCGCAGTCCTTACCTCAGGGGTCGATGAGCATGATCCTGAAAGGATTTTTCCCCGCCATAGTAGGGAGTAAGCTTGAGGAGTGGTGCTTCCCGGTGAATCCGATGGGAAAAAGAGGCGGCTACGCCGCGACCCGGTACGTGCCGGCCCATGCAAATCAGAATGTACCCGTCCAATACACCTAGTCTGGTGTCATTTTCTGCCATGAAATAAGCGTAGGAACCGGGAAATTTTTCGGACAAAGGAGAGGGGTCGGAACGGGCACAATCCAGAGATCTTTTACGGCCCTGAAAATTCCGGGAAAGTCCGGCGGGATTATGTGATACCCTGTAGCGTCTGAAGGATGCTCTCTACCCCCCCGACCTCCGGCTTCCCGTACCTTGTCCCTCCCTTTCACTTTCACGGCACCCGTTCTCTCCCCTTTTATGCCGGTCGCAGTAACGGTCTGATCGTCAAAAAAGGACAGACGTGATACCTGTGGCTGCAGAACGTATCGAGAGCGGGACTGCCAAAGGAGACCTGCTGGGGTTCTCCGGCGATCTCTTTTCCGGGTGGCTGGAACGGACCGGTGATGGGAGGCTCTATCTCCACTGTATCATATCGAGGAAAAAGAACGAGGGGAATACCCAGGGACTGATCCGGCACTGGATGTCTCTCGGGTACGATCTTCGGGTCGTGATGCCGCGGCCTATAATGCGGCATATCCTCGGGAAGTTCGGGTTCGAACCGTCCTGGGAATTCATCCCCGTCCATTACGAGTACCCGGTTGAAGTATGGTGCAGATCAGGCGCTTGTCGCGCGCCGGGAGCGCTCCCTGAACCCATTATCGCCGGGCCGCGGTAACTCCTTCCTTTCGCCTCTCACTGTCCGAGGAGGGTCTTCGAGATGATGTATTCCCCCCGGGCTTCCCGGGTGGTCCCGACGATCAGCCAGCGCTCGTTCCCATGCTCCTCGACTACCCCGCATGCTTCGATCGTCTCTCCTGCGAGTGCCTGGCCGCTGTAGGTATGGGTGAACGAGAGTACCCGAGAGATGGCCTCATGCTCGATCTCATACACCGCAGGGTTGTCGAATGCGAGGGAGGCGTCCTTCACTTGAGCCTCGATCGTCATCTTCCCCATCACCGTTCCCCTGTCACCCGTCGCCGTCTTCAGCTTATCGTACGACCGGGTAAACAGGATATCAAAATAGGTCCCTTCGATCTGTCCCCGGTTCCATTTCCGTTCTTCATGGAGTACGAACTGGTCATAGGGGATCTCGGGCCTGCGCTTGTCATAGACCTTCTGCCACATCTCTGCCGATAAGCCTTCAATGGTCCCGTCACGGATTCCCTCTCGCACCTTCTGCTGTGCAACAAACCAGTGGCGGCCGTACACCACCATATCAATGTCCGAGGCCTCGTTCTCCAGCCCGCAGAGCAGGGATCCGGTGCACCCAACCGTTCCTGTCGGGAGGCCGAAGAGGCCCGTCAGCTTCCGGACCCGGGGATGGTCCCGTGCAATACGCCCGATCTCCTGCTCNGGCTTGAGCACCTGTTTCACATCCTGGTACGGGATGCGGTGAAGAAGTCCGGCATACTGGGGTTTATGGCGTGCGATGAAGGCATAGGCGTTCTCAAAATCGTATTTGGCATACCGGCGCCCGAACGTGTCAGTCCGCTCTCCTTTCTCATCAGGGACATACCGGAGCACGCATCCGATGGTATCAGTATTTCCGTAACCCGATACCGCGTAGATCCAGCCATCAGCATCGACAATAAAATCGCGCAGGCGGACAGGCTTCATAAAAAAACCTCAGATCGTTGAGAGGAAGGTTTCTATCCGGTCCCACTGGGCGCCCTTACGGATAATCTTCTTCTCCACGAGATCCACAACGGTGCTCGGGATACCCGGGAGCCTGCCGCCATCGATGAGCAGGTCGCGGGGAACCGTACATTCATCCGGGGTCACCGGGTCTTTTGCCCCGTGGAGATTAGCGCTCGTCGCTGTTATCGGTCCGTCAAACCGCTCGATGAGCTGCAGGGCAAGATCGTGGGCCGGGAGGCGGATGCCGATCATACCGGTGCCCCCGGTTAGGATCCCGGGAATGCAGGTTTTTGCAGCGAGCACTATGGTCACCGGCCCGGGAAGGAATGCCTGCAGGAAATCCTCCATACGGGGCTCCACCCGCGCAACAGTACGGAGCATATCGAAATCGGAGACAGCAATCGATATGGGCATGGCAATGGGACGCTGCTTGGCTTCGTAGACCTTCATGATCGCTTCGTCTGAAAGGGCATCGGCTCCAAGACCGTAAACGGTTTCGGTGGGGTAGACGACGATCCCATCGTGCATGAGAACAGAGACTGCCTTCTCAATGATATCCATATCAGAACTCACGCCCGCGGACACGGTTGATATCGAAGACAGCCTTGCTGCTGATATGCATCACCGCAAAGACACCAGCCTGGATCGGGTCCGTGACGACAAGGTCCGCATGTTCGGGAACAGTACCGGCCATTTTCAGGGCAATGACAGGGATNCCCGCTTCCTTGACCCGGTCAACCGCTTTCGAAATATCCCCGCCCATGATCGATCCCGCNAGGACCAGGATTGAAGCCCTTGGCAGGCGGGTGACTGCGTCCACGGCAAGGGCGAGAGTACGTTCGCCGACCAGCGGGATAGTATCGATGGAAATCCGTTCCCCNCGGATGTTGTGCCGGTCTGCTTCGTTCACAGCACCGAGCGCTACCTGCGCTACCTGGGCACCTCCGCCGATAATGATAACCCGCGAGCCGAAGATATGACCGAATGGCTGGTAAGCCTTCACATCTCTGACCGAGGGGATGTTGTTCAGGTCTTCGATAAGACAGTCATGGTCGTTCACATCTCCGCAGTCGTATTCAAAATAGAGTTCGGCCATCCCGCAGTACGCCCCGGAGTCGAAGACTTCCTGGCTGATCATCACGATGTTGGCATCGTGGTTGGCGACCACGGTCGCAATATCCCGCAGGACTCCCCTGCGGTTCTCCGCGATGATCCGTATTGCAGAGCGTTCAGGTTCAGATTCCATGGGAAACGATGCGATAACCGGGGATCGAACCCGGGTTAGAAGCTTGGGAAGCTCCTGTCCTACCGCTAGACTATTATCGCAATTTTGTGTTGTTCTATATTGAGTGATTTTAAGATAAATATAGTGTTTTTGCAAAACCGGGGCCCGTGACGTGGCGCCAGCCGGGGCCGGAATGCAGCCATCCGATATTTTTAAGAAAGGCAGGACTAATTACGTACACGACAGGTGGAAAGGACCTTATTTCTCCCGGAGAGGGGGAACAAGGCCCTCCATCCCTGAATATAACGACGATCCCAGAGGATCGTTTACGGATAATCCTGAACCGGAGAAACAACCATGGCAAAAAGAACTGTTACCCTGAGTCTTATCATCACTGCATGCCTTTTCGCGCTGGTGCTCCCGGCGCTGGCTCAGGCGGATGATCAGACCGCAACTGTAATCTATTCGAATACCTTCTCATCGGACCCCCACTGGACTACCAACAGCCCGTCATCGGATTACTGGGACCCGTCCATGGGTATGTATCATTTCTCCGTGGAACCGAGCACGGGGAATTACGCGTACACGAAGATCGATTCTTTCGATGGGCCCTTTACCTTTGAGTACGATGTCATCCTCCAGAGTATCGATCCCGGCGCAACCTTCCGTTTCGGGCTTACAGGGGCCGAGATGGATCCCAATAAGGGCCCCAATGTCCTTTCGGAATTCACCAATGCTAAGTTCGGGCAGATCATGTGGCTCCACCTGGTCACTCCCGGCAATAAACAGATGGAAGTGAACAGCCAATCGGGCGACTCGCTCACCAGTGGCCCCACTGCATACAGCGGGCCGACTGCAAAATATGAACTGAACAAGACCTATCACGTAACCATGAATTATGACGATGACCGGAAGATCCTCAGTATACGATATACGGAAAAAACTACCGGGCGGGATGTCTGGGGGTATTATCTGAACACAGCGGAGAACCTCCATGGCCTGAACACGATTTACTTTGGGTCCCGGGGAGACTATGGGCCGATGTATATCTATGCCCAGGGATTTATTGACAATGTCCGCCTCACGGTCCCTGGCCCGGCGGCGACCCCGGAGCCCACATTTGGCACACCGACGGGTACACCCGCGACGGGAATAACGACAAAGAAACCCACCCCGAAACCGACAACTGCGGTTCCTGCGGCAACAACTACTCCTGCATCTCCTCTGAATGGCTCGCTTGTGATCGGGGCACTGGGTCTTACCGCATGCGCCTGCGGTATCCACAACCTGCGTAAGAATTAAAAAAACCCCCTTTTTTTCCGCGGTCTTATTAAGAACGCCCCCGGTTCCTGGAGCGGCTACACAAAAGTAAAAATGTATGTGGCTTGTTTGTATGATCCCCGGGAATTCTGGTTATTCCCGGGCTCTGGAGTGAGGGATCGTCAGAGGGTCCTTTGTACGGATGTATGAGGTCCGGACCCCTGAAGTGATAGCACACATTCCTGTGTGAGGAGATACGGGTGATGTGCGTGGAGTGGTCAAACGTTCATACTGGTGTGTGGCTTGTTGTTGAAGAATACACTGACTCCCCGATGGTGCGGGTTTCATGGTTCATGCCTAGCGCCATAGGTTCCTGTTCGCAGGATTCGGGATGTTCGTGCAGTCCTGCTCCGGTGCGTATGGGGACACCGGCTCTCTGTGTACNGGAGGGCAATCCTGCTTCCAACCAAACAGGAACCATGGGGACCGCCCGCTGCCGGGAATGCCTCCAACAGCTTCCCCGAATGCGTGAGATGTGCAGGTACGATCATGGTTATGCCCGTGTTCATCAGTGTTCTATCGTGGCTTTGCATGGATCGGTGACACGCCCGAGATCGGTTCGTGTATCACCTGATTACATACTCATGGCGGACTATTGATAAATTCCCCGAATAACCGGGGTTGATGGATATAACCGCCGGGTTCTACGGTGGAACCGTCGGGATGATAGTATGGGGAGAGATTATAAACCGCCATGCCCTTATGTTACGAATACCAAAAGATTATGGCATAAATTTGGCAAGCTTTGGTGGAGCGCTATGGAACCTGCAGATAAGTCTCCGACAATCATTATCCATGAAGAATCCGATTCCCTCGAGGAACTCTCGGAATATCTCGACGTGCTTTCAAGCAGCGCCCGGCTCAGGATATTAAAGTTTCTTGAAAAAAAACCCCGCGATGCCCGTTCGATCTCCCGGGAGATTGAGACCAGTTATGAAAATACCAAAAAACATCTCGATAAGCTCCTGAGTATAGGAGTGATCAAGAAAGAGGCGGGTCTCGGTGCACCGACGTCAAAGGGTATTCACCCGGTCTGGGAGTATTCCCTCGTACCGGGTGGTCTCGAGGCAATTATCCGCAATCTGGGCCTATTCTCCAATACGCGGGTCCATATCATGGGAAGTGAGATCTCCCGCCGTCTCGACGAGATAAAGAGTACGCTCTCGAAGGAAGTTCTGGGAAACACGCCGGCAGCGATTGTGCTAGGCGGACCGGACGATGCAAAGGTATTCCTGCTGAAAAATGATCTTGTCCGGATCGGAAGAACCGATCCTGAAAGCCGCGCTGTCACTATGCCCGACGAGGATATTATTCTCTCTGACGGGTACACGGCGGTGACACGGGTTTCCAAACCTCATGGAAAGTTTATCCGCGATAAGGGTACCTGGTTTATTGAAGACTGCGGGAGTACCGGAGGAACTCAGGTAAATAACAAGCGTCTTGAAAAACATATCCGGAAACAGGTCCAGGACGGGGATCTTATCGAGCTCGCAAAGGGTGTCTCCGGGGTACGATTTCTTATGATCATCCCCGGGGCGAACTAAAGCTTTCCGGGAAAAAGTTCTATCTTCTGCAAGAATCCACCATAACCGGAGGATATAGCTTAAAGTCTCCGGAACCCTGACTCCCATGAAAGCACTCTGCCGTACACTCTGTTCGCTTGCCTTTGCACTGGCCCTCCTTGGCAGTGTGTGCGTGGCGGGAGCCGGGGCAGCCGAACATACCGTGGCGCCGTACGGGGGAGAATTTGTCACCATTCATGACGCTGTTGACTGGGCGTCTGCCGGGGACACGATAACGGTTGAAAGCGGTATCTATCCTGAGACGCTTCGTATCGACAAGAAGCTCACCCTGATTGGGATCGACAGCGGGGCCGGCTACCCGGTTATCGATGCCGGCAAGAAAGGGCCCGCCCTTGAGATTGTTGCTGACGGGTGCACCATAGAAGGGTTCACCATACAGAACACCGAATCCCTCGCAGGGATCCGAATTTCCTCGAATGATAACTCCATCCGTCGCAATACCCTGACCGGTAACGGACAGGGAATTATCCTGTCCTCCACCCAGAGAACCATCATTGCGAACAACAATATCACTGACAACAGCCGGAGCGGCATTACTCTCGAAGGCGCGAACAATAACCAGATAAACGATAATATTGTGGTAAAAAACACCGTAGGGATCACGGTGGATTCCTATTCACTGTCTAACAGGATCTATAACAACAATTTTGTCAACAACCAGAATGTCTTTTCCAAGAGCGCAACGTCCCTGTGGGACTCTTCTGAGGTATTCAGCTATGTTTACCTCGGCCAGCGGGAACAGAGCCGGTTTGGTAATTACTGGAGTGATTATCGCGGGAGGGACAAGAACGGGGACGGGATCGGGGATACGCCTTATGTTGTCAGTATTGGTGCCAACCCTAAAGCAATCCTCGAATCGGATCAGAATGTCGTCGACGCGTTTCCTCTGATGGATCCGACAGAGTACTACACCGGGGTTACCCTTGTTCCGGTATCGCAGAATACCCTCCCGCTGACGCCTGTTTCATCAATTCCCGTCACGCTCGTCCCGGTTGTTTCTGCAAAGACAACTGCCCCCGTCACCAGAACCGTGCCGGTCCAGACCATTGCCACACCATCCCGGAGCACCATCAGCATCCCCCCCGGGTCTGCAACCTTCCTGCTGGGTGCAGTCCTGATTATCGCCCTGCTCCTTGGAGTGTACATTGTCCTTGCGAAGAGAAAGGAAGACAGGAACCCGGGGGTTATTCCGATGGCGGCCCGCGCGGCTCACAAGCTGAAAAATGTCGTGTCCGGTATCACCCTGATTCCCGGTAAGGATGACGAGGTGCCCCGGGAAGAGGTATCCTTCTCCTCCCGGGCGGCCGCTCTCCTGAAGACGGTCGTCGCCGACCGCCAGCGATCACCGTCTCCGGTCATGTCGCCGCTGCCGCAGGCAACCCGTCCGGAATCCAATGGTACCCCGGCGTTTACTTCCCCAAACGAACAGAAGAATTACTTCCCTAAGGACCTTGAAAATAAATATACCGAGATCTCGTACGTCGGTCGAGGGGGTATTGCCTGGGTCTTCTCCGCCCGCCGCAAAGTCGATGGTACCATGGTTGCAGTCAAGATCCCGATCAGCTTCGATGAAGTCACCGGCAAGTGCTTCCTGAATGAGATCGCTGCCTGGGAGACGCTGATGCATGAGAATATTGTCGAAGTGACCGCGGTCAATATCCTTCCCGTCCCATACGTCGAGATGGAGTTTGTCCCCGGCTCCCTGGAAGCCGTGGAAAAACCCATGCCAGTCTGGAAAGCAGTCCACATCATCAATGGCATCGCCGCCGGCCTCCAGTATGCCCACGAACATGGGTTCATCCACCGGGATATCAAGCCCCACAACATTCTTCTCACCGAGGACATGGTGCCAAAGATCACCGACTGGGGCATGAGTAAGGTGCTTGCGGCCGATGTGAAAAAGTCGAGTATCGCCGGGTTCTCTCTTTCCTATGCGGCTCCTGAGCAGGTCTCACCTTCCGAATTCGGGCGGACCGGGGAACGCACCGATATCTACCAGCTCGGGGTTGTCTTTTACGAACTGGTGACCGGTTCAATCCCGTTTGGCGGCGAGAGCATCGTTGAGGTGGGAAATGCGATTCTCCGTGAACAGGCGATTCCCCCCAGAGAGTACAATCCCGACGCTGCTGCGGTAGAAAAAATTATCCTGAAGTGCCTTGAAAAAGACCCGGCCCAGCGCTATCAGTCCGCCGGAGAACTGCTGGATGCCCTCGCAGGGTACCTGGACGAGGATGAATAAGGAGGTCCCCGGGTACGGGACCTTATCCTAATTAGGAAAAATTTCCATGGCTGAGCACGGAAGAACCTTTGAACCGGCCCCCTGCGGGCATTGCGATGGTCTGGGATGTACCTACTGCAGCAGGACCGGTACAGTTCTTGTCGAATCCCCCCGGAAGAAATGCCCGCAGTGCGAAGGGATCGGGTGTATCTACTGCGGGTTCACCGGCTGGTTCCATCCAAAAAGCAAAGTCGACTGACCGCTTTTTTAGGGAAATCTCTGTTCCACTTTGCGGGGGATGACACATTCCTCGAACCGCTTGGCAAAGTACCGGTCAGTCATGCCGGCAAGAAAGTCCCGGACAAACTCTTCCGGGGAAGCATTATTTCGGTACTGACGGCTGATCCATGGTGTATCGATAAAATCGGTGTAGATCTTTGCCATCCGATCCACCTTCCCGATATCCTCCAGACACCCTTCAAACAGTGTAGCATACATCTGTTCTATCTTGTGTCGTTCCGTGACCAGTTTCTCGTTATCATAAATGTATTGCCGAGAGAACGCACGGAGGCTGATAAGTGCCTTTTCGGTTTGCCTGCTGTAAGTGATACTGCCGCTCTCTTCAGCATCACTGTTCTCCAGTAGGTCGTAGATCAGGGTGTTGATTATTTCAGGGTTGGTTGCCCCAAGGACAGCGACGACGTCATCAGGTAACTGCATGTCATCCTCAATCAGCCGCACTTCACGGGCATCCTGGAGGTCCCTCCCGATATAAGCTATCGTGTCGGCAAATTTAACGACACAGCCTTCAAGGGTGCAGGGAACCCGTGCACCGCTGCCATCGGTTGCGTCCTGCACTTTTTTATCAAAAGCCAGCCAGCCGGGGCAAGGTACAGGCCTTATCTTAACATCGTCGGCCTCGCCGTTGTGGCAGAGGATCCCGTCAAGCACCTGAAGGGTGAGATCGCAGTCCTCAATCCTGTCGAGAAACTGGACACTCTGGACATTGTGGGAGAATTTTCCAATGCAGTATTCTTCGCAGAGACGGGAGAGACAGTGTTCACCGAAATGGCCGTACGGGATATGCCCGATATCGTGGCCGAGGGCAATCGCCTCGATGAGATCCTCATTCAGGCGAAGACTCCGCCCGATCGTGCGTGCAATCTTTGAGACCAGCTGCACATGGATGACGCGGTGGGTAATATGATCATTTTCTATCAGGTAGAATACCTGAGTTTTATCGATATACCGGGAATATGCACGGGTGTGGATAATACGGTCCGCATCCCGTGAATAAGGGGTGCGTATGTCGTCCCGTGTCCTGTTGTGACGGCGGACTGCATCGGCGCTGGTCGTGGCGAGCGGGGAAAAGAGGGCTTCCCGTTTACCCGTATAGGTATGGATCAACGATTCACGGCCGGGCTCCAGTTCCCGGAGATGTCTGTGGGCAGGCTGCATCTGGAGGGAAGTCTCTCTTCTGACCTCATAATCATACCGAACTAAAATACCAGGGTCCGGGAAAAAAGAGAAAAAAAAGTTCAGGCCGTTGCGCTCTGCGGGAACGCACCGGTGTAGTGGAGCTGGCCATTATCGATGGAAAGCGTGTCGATCCGTATTCCCGGCATGGATGAAAGCTGCCGGTTAACCTGCTGTTCAAGGCCATTCTCCCCCTGTTTGAGTATGTCCGCCGGGATTGGTATGAGCCCGAGAGAGCCTTCAGCGATCTTCATCCTGACCGAGTCAGATCCTGCTTTTTCGAGGGTGCCCTTGAGGTAGACCGGCCCGGCGATCGGGTACCCGAGCTTCTGGAGATCGGCATCCGCAGACATCTCCAGCTGGTTGTTGCTGCCAAGTTTTACCTGCATATTTTTCAGGGGACCTTTGGCATTGTTGGTTGCCTGCATAAGGGAGGTGAGTTCCTCGCTTGTCACGGTTGCATCCATGGGAGCTGCCTGGCCGTACCGGATACTGGCGGTCAGATCGAAATCCGATGGGGCGCCATTCAGTTTCACATTCTCCCGTGCAAGGAGGGCATTGAATTTTGCGGGGTCTGCCCTGATGCCGAGATCACGCGCCTTGCTGGTGCCGAGCGCCTCGGAGAACCCAGGCACGTAAAAGATGCCGGTAGACGCGATAACCGCAAGGACAATGCAGAGTGACAGGACAACTGCCACGATCTTTTTGGTAGAAGAACTCATTTCTGCCATACATACCTCTGTGATTATCAACAGAGGGAAGTCATTCCGTATTAACCATTCTTTGTGAGATTACGAGAGAAGAGAAAAAAGCGCTTTACCGGCCATACGTTGCAAAGGCCTCGCCGTACTGTACGATATGACCCTGCATCGCTTTTACAAGCTGGTCGCGGGTCGATCCTGCCGGCAGGGAAAGGACCGTATTGAGTCCGTAGATTTTGAAGAAATAGCGGTGCGTCTGTCCGCGGGGTGGGCAGGGACCATTGTAGCCGATCTTCCCGAAACTGTTCTTTCCCTGTACGGCCCGGACCGGAAAGGTCACTTCCTGCGTTTTGGGGATCTTCTCCGGTATCATGGTAACCAGCTCGATATTCCAGGCGATCCAGTGAATAAACCCCCCTCCGCCGGTAGCATCCGGATCATTCATAATGAGTGCCAGAGATTTTGTTATCGCCGTATTCACGCCCCCGACTCCGATATATGGGGAGCGGTCCTCCCCATCACAAGTGTAATCGTTCNGGAGTATGGTAACGGAAAGTTTTATCCTGAGTTCTTCCATCCTGCAGTACCTCGAGATGATACTGCATCTGCTATTGGATAAAGACAAGGATCGTGACGCAGATGAGACAGTGGGCTGGAATTACATACCGAAAATGTGGTTTCAGACCCGACACTTACCTCGAGCAGATCGCTGCCGTCTCGCCAAACTGGATCACATGACCTTTCATTGCCTGAATGAGCGCATGCTTGTCGGACCCGGGTGCGAGACCCAGNATGGAATCGAGCCCATAGATCTTGAACTGGTAGCGAATCATCGCCCCCGGCGGCGGGCACGGCCCGGTATAACCGATAGTCCTGTAGTCGGTTATGCCCTGAACCGCTGCAATGGGTGCGGTTACGACCTGCTCTTTTGGAATTCCGGCAGGGATGACCGGCACAGGAGGGATGTTCCAGCAGATCCATGGCGTGAAAGAACAGCAGGATTTCTCGAACGGGTTGAATACCATAACGGCGACGGAAGAGGCCATGAGGCCTTTCAGCCGGATCCGCGGGGACAGGTTCTCCCCGTCGCAGGTATAGGTTTGAGGGAATTCAAGAAAATCCAGAGACACACTAAGCTGCTCCATAGCAATCCCTTGGAACGCTAACCTCATTAAAGATCGTCGTCCCCACCCAGACCTGTTTCTGCAGGAACGACTGAGAAGAAATTTTCTGTGGCGAGAGGACGACGACATTTCCGGGGTCCGAAGGAATCGTTCACTAATGAGTCCCCGACAGATATTCTGTCCCCGGTCACCCTACCCGGAGATACCTGTCGGGAGAACAGGGTTCGGTATCACTCCCGGTATCGTTGGTAAAAAAGAACGTATTGATCCTTACGGCCGGCAGGAAGTGGTTAAAACGGATCCTTTTCCCCGGGCCGGATTTTCCCTTTTCCACATCTTTATTGTCTCCGGAACATAACCTATGGCAGTACAAACTGGATTTTTTTGTGAGGGATCCTATGGCAAAAAAAGATACAAATAAAAAGCAGCCGGCAGAAGAGTGCGAACATGAGTGCTCCAGCTGCGCTACCGCATCGACGTGTTCATCGGCAAAGAAAGGACAGAGCGGCCTGCCGCCGAAAGCTGATATCGACGTGCAGCATGTTATCATGGTCCTTTCGGGGAAAGGTGGCGTGGGCAAATCCACCGTCTCCGCCAATCTCGCTTACGCCCTATCGGCACACGGTAAAAAAGTCGGGCTCCTTGACCTTGATATGCACGGACCCAATATCCCGAAGATGCTCGGGATCGAAGATCACAAGCTTTCGATGTCGGGCAACAAGATCGAACCGGTCCATGTCACCGGAAAGCTCTCCGTCATCTCCATGGCCTTCCTGATCCCCGATACGAGTACGCCGATTATCTGGCGAGGGCCGATGAAGATGGCAGCGATCCAGCAGTTCCTTGCTGAAGTCAACTGGGGCCCTCTTGACTACCTTGTAGTCGACCTTCCCCCGGGGACTGGCGATGAAGCCCTTACCATCGCCCAGCTCGCGCCNAATGTCCGCGGGGCCGTTGTCGTTACAACCCCGCAGGATGTGGCGACCATGGATGCCCGTAAATCGGCGAAATTCATCGAGAAACTCGGCCTGCCGGTCATCGGTGTCATAGAGAACATGAGCGGAATGCTCTGCCCTCACTGTGGCGAAGAGATCGATCTCTTCGGGAAGGGGGGCGGGAAGAAGATTGCCGAGGAACTCCATGTCCCGTTCCTCGGTGCCATTCCCCTCGATATCGAGATGCGGAAGGCCGGGGATGAAGGCCGGCCGTTCATCATCCGGCGTGGCGACAGCGCGACCTGGAAGAGCGTGGATAAGGTCATGGAAGAGCTCATTCGGGTTGTTGAGGGTTAAGGAATGGATTACCAGCGGATCCTTACCGGCAAGGAGAAACCGCTCCCGATCTACTCGGGTGTGATTGCGTGCCTCGAAAACCAGCTCACCTTCCCGGATCTTCTTGAGCCGATCTACCGTGAGGCGATGAACCTCGACGATGAGACGCTTGACCGTTTCCGCTTCTCCCTGATGCGCCTCCAGCTCTATGCGGATGTGCACCGCAACGAGGATCTCGAGCGGGCAATGCATATCAGGTACGTGGCGCAGGTGCTGGAGAAGGTGATCTTCGGCTCGATCGTTCTTGAACAAGCCGAGCCGCCCGCGGAATAATTCACGCATCCACAACCTTTTTATCGGGTGATTGTGCACTGGTGATACCTATATGTGCAGACCCGGCCAATACTAGAACCAGTCGATAAATTCAGAACCGTTAATAATTTTTTACTGTCGTTGAACATCAGTCCAGTCACGCTTCAGGAGGTTATAATGACATCACGCATGCAATCCCCGCACACGACCTGCCCGGGATGCCAGGAAGAAGTCTTCCTGGACGAGCTCGTCAGTGGCAAATGCCCGCTCTGCGGCTGCTCACTGGAAGAGTTCGACGAAGCGTTTAGCGAATACGAAGGCATCCTCGACCGCTCCGACCTCTCCTGGCTGATCTTCAACTATTTCGTCTTCAAGAAATTTGTCGATCTGGGCGTGCCACCCCACCAGATCATGGAGTTTGTGGCAAACTACGAACAGAATGCGGAAAAACCCCCCGAAGAGTGGAACAAAACCGGTTTCACTCTCGAGATCCCGATGCGGTGGCATGATCGTATCCGCCCCAAGCACTGCAAGGCATGCAACAAATGGTTTGTTTTCGGNGGGAAGAAACAGATCCGGGGGGATATGAAGAAGACCTCCCTCAAGGTCGAGTACGTGTGTGACACGTGCTGATTCTTTTTTCAATCATAGCCGATCAAGATCAAAACCCATAAATCGAATAAAATTTTAGGGTCAGTATGAAATTATCCGGATACCGGATAGGTCTCATTCTCTGCATGGGCATCCTGGCCCTCCTGATCATCTCGGCAGGTGCTGACGAGATAACTCCCACCCTCACTCACGTTTTTTTCGATAAGGATGGCGTCCCGTATAACGGGAGCGTGAAGTTCACCGTCGAATGTTACGGGTATGCCTGGCGATCGTGGGATGGATCTTCCCCAGAAGACCAGATGGCAAAGGGAAACCATTCATCTGAACTGGTATACACCTATTCAGCTTCCTGCCCGTCGTACGGCTGCACAATCTATGAGCCGTACTATCACGCCGAGCGCCTCATCGTCGATCATTGTGACCTGAAGGGTCAGGGCGGGGGACAGGACTTCACCCTGCAGAACTTCTCTCTTTCTCCTACCCCCCCATGCACTGACCTTCACCAGGTCGATATCGGGAAAGGCCGGGATCAGTACTACAGAATTACTCCTGAATATTCCCGTTGTGTGAATGACACCTGGAGAAAGAGGTTCCAGTGCGATCACTATCTCGTGTCATGCAATACGACAAATGATATCGAATGCGGGAATCTGGTCGGCGATGACGGACACTATGTTAAAGAGACTCCTTCCTACCGTGCCTGCATGGATACCGTCTACCGTGAACAAGCGGATTGTGATCAATTCCTGAATAAGATTGAACCGGCCACTTTGATCCTGTGGATTGACCCCATTACAGGGCAGGAAGAAGGGCCGGTGATCCGAAACTGCACAGCCCGTTTCACGATCCCTTCGTCTGGTCAGGTGACTCCGACCGACCGCATTGCTGGTGCAACTACCGGGGTACCCACACTTGTACGGAACCGGAGCCCGGTTGAAGCGTTTTACTGCAGTATCCAGGAGTTCTTCGGCGGGAGGTGTGCGTGATTTTTCCGCATAGATGCCTCAGGTTTATCCTCTTTCTTGTGGGTTTTCTCCTCATTATCGGACCCGTCATTGCTCCGGTGCCTGCGATCCTCACGATTGAAAAATATTATTTCGAAAAGAACGGAATACCCTGTAACGAAAGCATCCAATTCAACATCACCTGTTACGGGCATGTATGCGACGGGAGAGATTGCAGGGAATCGACAAAGGACAGCCTCGCGAAGTCGGGAAAGATGGTGCAATCGGGAAATTGCACCGGATATGGGTGTTCCGTATACACTACGATGCCCTCCTATGAGCCTCCTCTATATTCCCAGTGTGACCTTGAGGGCAACACTTTTAGTGGTGCATTCTCGATAGGGAATTATTCTCAGACTCCGTTTGTCAATTGTTACCGGGTCAATGCGTACGATTATGGGGGGTACTATAACTTTACGCCGGAATACAACCAGTGCATGGTTGATGCACAGGAGGAAGGCGGGCGTTGTGAGAGACTCGAAACTCCGTGCAATTCCACGGAAAAAAACTGCTACCGGCTGAGTATTGGTAGTTACGGGAAGGGAAAACCATATACCCGTGAATGTGCAGTCAATGCTTCCCTGATGGGAAGTGGATGCCCCAACTACCTCATGAAGCTGGATCCTCATACGATGATTATGTGGAAAAGCGAAACCGGGCTGGAATGGCCGGCAGAGTATCTTTGCGAGATACACGTAGTTTTGCCGCCGTATAATTTTAGTATGACAAAAACGCTTCCGGATCCTCAAGTCTCGCAGGGAATTCCGGAGCAGGATCAGCAAACTCCGGCTTTAACGTTTGGTAAACCTGCTGCAGCAACAGTTAACTATCCAGACCCTATCGAATCCCTCTACTNCAGCATTGTGCAAATGTTCGGTGGGAGGTGTGAATGACAGGACAAAAATATCCGGTTATTGACCTTTTAATTCTCATAGGGACTGCCTGTATCGGCTGCAGTATGTCTGCTGTCCTGATGCAGGTTGATACTTACCGGATATCCCTTGAGAAGGGCGGGACTCCGTTGTATGTATTTGGTGATTTCTCTGCGCGCTGCAATGCAGAAGCACGTGCAAAAAATCCCTGTGATAATCTCTCCGGAAGTAAAAAACTTCATTGTAAGGATTCTCAGGCAGAATCTTTAGCTACCTGCCTTGCATCCATCAAGGGATCCGAAGTCCGATCTTCCTCTTCTGCAAAATTGTCTGCAATCCGGTTCAATCTTCCACCATCCACTGCTACCAGACTGGATACGGTGAGATCTGCTGAATCCAACAACCAGACGTTAATAACGGTCCAATCCGGAGATGCATCTCTTTCCCCTAGCATTCTCTGTATCTTCGGGGCCCGGTGCTGAAATGCTCTACGAGACCCGCTTCCTTCTCGCTCTCGCCACGACATGGGCGATCGAGATACCGGTGTTGATCGTCCTCATCAGGTTTGTCTTTCGCAACAAGACCCTGCCACTCGTAAAGATCGTGGGAATCGGGGCGCTTTGTACCGCACTGACGATCCCCTACCTCTGGTTTGTTCTCCCCTCTTTCGTCGATGCGGCCTATTACCCGTTGACCGGGGAGATACTGGTAGTTATCATCGAAGCGGTGATGCTCAACCGACTGNTCGGGCTGAACCCGAAGGAGGCTGTTGTTTGTTCGCTGGTTATGAACATGGCATCGTACGGGCTGGGTCTGTTCCTCCTCTGAACCGACCCCAAGGAAAATAATCCGAAAAAGCGGGCTCAGGCGCCCATCCTTAAAAAAAAGTTGAATTTCTTTCAGTGCTGGTAATTGAACTCCAGGATCTCGCCGCTCTGGGTATCTACCCATGCAAATGCAGTTACGGGGGGCTGTTTTGCACTCAGGATATCATCGGTAAACAGGATCTTCCATGCAGTCCTGATACTTCCGGGCCGGGGCACCGTCTCAATAGGGTGCTGGTCTCTCCAGCGGATCTCTGCGGATACGATATGTAGGCCCCCGACTGAACCCGGATACGAGGTCATGGCGCGGGACAGGATCTTAAATGTTGCCTCGTGTTCAAGGGTGAGGGGTTCCTCTACGACAGCAAAGGCACTTTCCGGGTCGTTCCAGCGACGGGAATATGCGGAAACTTCGCCGGTCAACGAGTCTACTGATACCGTGAACCCGTCGTAATCGCAGGAGATATCCTGCACAATCCGGTTGTACTCAAACGTAAAGATTCCTGCGACGGGTTCGCCCGGCGATCCCAGCGCCCGATACTTCCCGGCGCTCATGTTGATCGGTTGCGGTCCCCCGTTCTGTTCATCGATGTATTTGTCGGCGATTGCCCGGGCAGCGTTCTGGTCAATCTTCGGATTTACTGCCCGTTCCTGGGGGCGGAGTATGCGTTCGACAGAGGAGATCTGACCAGTTTCTGCATCCAGGTACCCCGATATCTCTGCGTCGTTCCTTGAAAGGGTAAAAGCCCACACTTTCCCGAAATCAGGGCTGTCGGTATAGCGGACACGGACCTGATCCGCAGTGAATCCGGGGAATGCTTCAGCAGCGAGGTGCTGCGCCCTGTCGGGTGTGACCCGGGCGGTCTCCTGGCCGGGGTTATACGACCAGCCGCTCACCGCATCGATATAGGCGACTGTTACTATGCGGCCCGGGGTCCCGGCGCCCGGGAGGAGGCTGAATTCGTACAGGTTCCTGCCCGCGAAGCGGGTCGTCACGTTGACACTGATGATCTCATAGCCCGCTTCCGGATAATCCTGGCGGAGGGCAGCTACTGCCATGTCCAGCGGAAGTGAACCGGGGGTGAGCAGCGACATCCCCGATCCTACAGTAAACGCTGGTGTCGGGGCGACGGTAACGTTTGTTGTTGGTGCAGTGACCTGAATGCCCGTCGTGCCTGCTGACGAGGATGTCTGCGTCGGGGCCGGCGACACCGTCTTCTGGGGTCCCGCTCCTTGGATCATATCCGGAAGGATTCCGCTTACGATGAGGGCCAGAACAGCGATGACGAGGATTACTACACCGGCAATGAGGATCTTTTTCACCAGACGGCGCTGCTTTTTAGCCCTGACATGCTCTTTGTACCGTGCCGGTAAGTACGGCTCATTGAACTCTTCAGAATCACCCTTCACAATCGGCTGCCCCTTAAATTACGATACTATCTATTTCCCATACAGATAAAAAAAGGACGGGGTCGTTTCGTATGAAAAACGTTGATGAGGGTGTATCTGAAAAATGTCAGTACGCCCTTCCGACAAGTGTTGCTTTGCCGGGATTCCCGCAGATGATGCAGGGCCCGTCAGTAATGGGTATGTGCACTGAGCGTACCTCGGTTCCGAGGATACTCGCAGCCGTTTTCTCCTCGATGGCATCGCCACATCCCCGGTGGCGGCACCAGTGGATAACGGCGACCTTCTCCGCATCGAGTGCATCGGTGAGGGCTTCCATGGAACTGACCGAGCAGAGATGTGACTTCGTGTGCTCTTCCGCCCTGCTGAGAACCGCAGCTGTTATCTCGCCAAGAACCCGGCGAACTCCGTCAGCAGCGGTCACGAGATCGATGGAGGTCTTCTCACCCGTCCGTTTTGCCACCATGACCTTACCCGCATCAAGATCTCTCGGGCCAAGCTCGAGCCGGAGGGGTACCCCGCGGAGCTCCCACCAGTAATACTTAGCCCCGGGCCTCATGTCGCGTGTATCCATTTTTACGCGAAACCCGGCAGCCTTCAGGTCTGATTCCAGTTTCTTTGCCGCAGCAATCACATCTTCGTGCCGTTTTCCGATTGTGATCGGTACAATAACGACCTGGAACGGTGCTGCAACAGGAGGGAGAATGAGCCCCTTGTCGTCGCCATGCAGGCTGATAAGTGCCGCAATGCTCCGTTCCGAGATCCCGTAGCAGGTCTGGTTNGCGAATTTCTGGTCGCCATTCCTGTCCTCGTACGTGATTGAGAACGTTTTGGAGAAATGCTCCCCGAGGTGATGGACGGTGCCGATCTGCAGGGTTTTGCCATTGGGCATGATCGCGTCGACAGCAATGGTATAATCGGCACCGGGGAACTTGTCCCATTCCGGGCGCTTCGATATGATGATTGGAATGCAGAGTCCCCCGTAGAACTCCCGCGTGAGGGCAATCTCGTATTCTACCTGGGTTTCCGCCTCATCCCATGTCGCATGGACGGTATGCGATTCCATGAACGAGGTGATCTCCCGGAGGCGGATCAGCGGGCGTGTCTGCTTCGTCTCGTACCGGAACGTGTTCACGATCTGATAGTATTTCATCGGGAGGTCGGCATGGGAGCGGACCCAGAGAGCATACATGGGATAAATCGCCGTTTCACTGGTCGGACGGAGTGCCAGTTTCACGTCAAGCGGTGTCGTGCCCCCATGGGTCACCCAGTAGACTTCATCCTCGAATCCCTTGATGTGCTCCGCCTCTTTCATGAATTCCTGTTCGGGAATGAGGAGGGGAAAGAGCGTCTCCTGATGATCCCGGTCTAGGAGATCCCGCAGCCGCTGGTAGACGAATTTCCGGATGGCGAACCCGTACGGGTACCAGACATACAGTCCCTTGACCGGGTAGCGGACATCCATGATCTCGGCCCGCCATAAGATATCATTAAACCATGCAGAAAAGTCCTGTTTTCCCGGCAGAGTCCATGTTTCGTCGTCCATGAAGATGTTCCTTTTAAGCTACTAAATGTATGATTACCGGCGTAATAAAAGCCTCGACGCACGCTGCGATGGTGATAAGGGGCAGGACGTACAGAAGAAACAACCTCCCCAGGCTGGTTGCAACCGCCCCTGCGTCTTCACCCTTGTACCATTCGCCGATGAGGGACTGGGCGAGAACGATGCCCAGGGCCCCGGCGATGATGAATGCAGGGATCTCGAATATGCCATGTGGCAGGAGTGCAGCGGCTACGAACAGGGTTGAATGATCCTGATGGACGATCTCCATGATCGCACCGATGACGATCCCGTTCAGGCTCATGATAAAGATCGTGAGAATGCCAAAGGATGCACCTCCGAGAAAGAGGAGAATACAAGCCTCGAGATTGTTCGCAAACAGCTTCAGGCACATATCGAATGGGTTGTCAACCGAGATCTGCCCGGCAACCTCTTTTTCAAATAATTTCATAAGGTCCGTGCCGACGGAAGGGTTCTGTGNTGAACCAACCCAGCCGACGGTGATCGTGGTAAAAAAAAGGAGAATGGTAATGATTATGGCATTCGTGAGCTGGGAATCAGACATACAGAACCATCCGCACCATATCGCGGACTCCCGGCGCAAACCCTACCACGATCATTGCGAGCAGCACCAGATGCCAGAAAGCGGGATTAGCCTCTTTCCGGTAGAGCTGCATAACATATATTGCCGGGAACAGCACGAGAAGTTTCAGGGGAAACATGATGAATGCTGTGTGGGCCCACCCGATGAGGGCTGACCCGACAACATGCTCTTCAATATACTGGACATGAGGGTGGAAGTCGATACCATAGCTGGTCGCACTCGCATCCAGAAGCTGGCCAAAGAGGAGGGTGAGGTAGAGCGGATCTGAGACATATTCCCATTTGAGACCGTATCGCATGGTCAGCCAGACGATCGTGGTCGCTGTAACTGCCATGAGCGGAATAATCGCCAGAATAAAGAAGTCGATACCATTGTGGGTCTGGCTCCATGCGAGAAGAACCAGCGACGCAACCACGAGAGCGACACTCCCGGCAAGTCCATAGAAGGTAATAAAACTCCCGGTCATTCCTTTGAGCGTAAGATAACGTGAGAGGAACATCATGCCGATAGTGAAAAAGAAGAGCACGAAGTAGATCAGTGGGGTGATCAGGAGATATTTCCAGTCGCTGGTGATCATCCCGGTGTCCTCGATGACCCGCACGACCCCCCCGAGAATCACGTAGGGGATTGTGGCAAGGATGAACCTGCTGTCGAACGTAAAGCCGATGTCATTCATATATGAGGAGACCGAAAGCCACCGGTAGAGCAGGTAGACCCCCAGAACGAGAATGATGGCGTAGGTCAGCGTATCTACGACATTATAGGGCTGTCCCAGCCGGATGGGATCGATGTAATATTTGTATATGAAATCACTAATCATCCATGATAAGAATGAGCGCAGATGCAATAAAATTACTCAAACCGAAGGTTTTTGACAAGTCCAAATGGATGCAGCTCCCCCGTGATGTTGTGATAGGCCACGACGTACTCGGGCAACTGCCTGCGGTCTGCGAGGATCTCAAACTCGGGTCATCTGCGCTGTTGATCTCCGGGAAAGGAACCATGAAACTGGCAGGGAACCAGGTAACGAAAATCCTGTCAGGCAGCTACTCTGTTAAGCCGTTTCTTGCCGAGGAAATCACCGCCCCGGTGATAAAAAAAGCGGAGAAATCTGCCGGAAGTGTTGATTTCATCCTCGGGGTTGGCGGCGGGCGGGTAATCGACACCGCCAAAATTGTCTCGTACAACCTTGACCTCCAGTTTATCTCAGTACCCACGGCGGCTTCTCACGATGGTATTGCGTCAGCAAGGGCCTCGGTCTCCCTTGGGACGGGACATTCTTCGCTTGAAGCCCAGCCGCCGATAGCGATTGTCGCAGATACCGCTATCATTGCATCTGCCCCCCACCGCCTGCTCGCGGCCGGGTGTGCTGACATCATCTCGAATTATACTGCGATTCTCGACTGGGAACTCGCCCACCGTGTAAAGGGCGAACCGATGAGCGAGTATGCGATCACTCTCTCAAAGATGACTGCAGAGATCCTAGTGAAGAATGCCCATCTTATTAAACCCCACCAGGAACAGTCTGCCTGGTTTGTGACCAAGGCGCTGGTATCGAGCGGCGTCGCGATGAGTATCGCCGGTTCATCGCGCCCGGCGAGCGGCGGGGAGCATAAGTTCTCCCACGCTCTCGACCGTCTTGCGCCCGGGAAGGCACTGCATGGCGAGAGCTGCGGGATCGGCACCATCATCTCCATGTATCTACACGGTGGTGACTGGAGGGGGATCCGGGACTCGCTCAGGACAATCGGCGCCCCGGTGACCCCTGCCGATGTTGGTATCGAGGATGCAATAGCGGTCGAAGCCCTCCTCATGGCAAAGGATATCCGTCCCGAGCGCTTTACAATATTCGACATGGGACTTACCCGGGAATCTGCCGAGATGCTCGTGCAGATGCTGTACCGGGAATGAGGAATTGTTATGGCAGAAGGAAAGACGAAGGTAACACTGGTCGGTACCGTTCTTGCAAAGGAAGGTTCTGAGTTTGTTTACGAGGGAGAGGTTGCCGGCTGTCAGAGTTGCAAAATTAAGAAGGCCTGCAACAATCTCCAGAAAGGACGAAAATACCGGATTATCTCGGTGCGGACAACCCACCACGAATGTCCCGTTCATCTCGATGGCGCCACCGCTGTAGAGGTTGCAGATGCACCGGTGTCAGCACTCATCAATGCAGACATGGCGATTGTCAACTCCAAGATAACGTTTGAGTTTTCCTGCAGCAGAAGTGACTGTCGGAGTTACCCTCTCTGTCACCCCGATGGGATGGTAGAAGGGGAAAAATATGTGGTCGCGGATATCATGGGTAATGCTTCTGACATCTGTGAGAAGGGACGTTCGCTCAAGCTTGTTGAAATACGGCCGGTCTGACCACTGTCCTCCTGTTTTCTCCCGACCGCCAGAGATCCTCACCCAGCCTGACCAGGGCAGGATACCCTTCCAGCTCAGTACTCCATCGTAGCGGGATCGCATCGAGCCCCCAATGTGCCCCGGCCAAGGCACCACAGCATGCCCCAACCGTGTCCGCATCCCCGCCCAGATTTACTGCCGACATGACAGCCTGCTCGAGCGACCGTGCATCCATGAAGCAGGAGAGGGCGGCGTGCGAACACTGCACAGCGTCAAGCCCGGGTACCGGATCATACTGCCGGTAATTTCCCAACACCGTATATACTTCCGGATGAGAGCAGAGGGATCGTGCAAGCCGGAGGGCTTGAGTGCGGGAGGATCCCCGGCACAAGGAACTTACTATCACGTTTAGGAAAGCTGAACAGTGACCGGGAACAGGATCGAAATGGGTAATCCGGGAACAGGCAAGGCTGATACCATAGACTTCCCCGGGCGGATAAAAGATNCCCAGTGGAAATCCTCTCATGACACTCCCGTTACTCCGGCTGCCACGGTTCCGTTTGTGCACGAGCTCTGTTGCACGGTGCGGCAGGATCCCGGATCTGACCAGATTGAAAAACGCTGAGGAAGTCGGGCCGAACCATTCAGGCCGTACTATATAGCTTCCGGATAATTTTTCCACAATGTCATTTTCCGAAAAGCCTTCGCAGGCAACCAGCGATTCCGCGACTGCAACTGCCTGGAGTGTGTCGTCCGTCCAGTCCCCTTTTTTTCGGAAATGACGCCCACCGGGAAGCATTTGGGTCACCCACGCTGCAGGCTGGGGAGATCCTTCCAAAGGCGCACCCAACGCGTCTCCAATTGCAAGCGCAATCAGGGATCCCAGGGGCCGCACTTTAGCTGATATAAACCTCACCAATAAGGTATATCTGTCTCACAAAAAAAAGGATCAGTTTGGAGAAGGTGATAGTGTGCAAAAGGAAGAGTTACTCCACTTACATATGCTTATGATACACATCAAAAAGTACTACGAAGGCATCACCAACGATGAAATCCGCACAGTCCGGTATAACTCCTTGGAAATATCCCCTGTCCATATCCACAAGGATAAAAAAGCCCACAAAGACGCTCTCCTGACACTCGGGGATGAGATTGTTTCCCATATCCATGGGCAGGCGCTGCCTGTGGTGAACTATTCTTCAGATTCTGTATCGACCCAAGTCGCAGCAGAACATTAATTCGTTATGGATGAGGCATTGGTTCTCCGGGAGATTATCTCCCGCATCCTCACCCTTCCACCGGGCGATGAAGCAATTGTTGCCGTGAAACTGGACGTGTGCCGGAAGTTTTCCCTCCCGGCCGTCCCGAAAAACTCGGTGATTCTTGCCGCGGCCGCTCCCGGTGAACGGGAGACACTCCGAAAGATCCTGATGGTCAAACCGTCCCGCACCCTGTCCGGTGTTGCCCCGGTAGCGGTGATGACCTCCCCGTACCCGTGCCCGCATGGGAAGTGCCTGCCATGCCCCGGCGGCCCGGATCATCCGTTCCACTCGCCGCAGAGTTATACCGGTGAAGAGCCGGCAGCAAAACGGGCTCGTGAACATGACTATGATCCGTTCCGCCAGGTGCAGGCCAGGCTCGCTCAGTTCGAAGTACTTGGTCACCGGGTTGACAAAGTAGAGCTGATTGTGATGGGTGGGACCATGACTGCCAGACCAGCGGTGTACCAGGAAGAGTTTGTGTCCCGGTGCATTGAAGCCATGAACACGTATCCGGGCGGGGAACCTGCTCCGGAAGCCCGGAGCGTTGTCTCTGTCGAAGAGGCGAACGAGAATTCTGGCGTCCGCTGTGTTGCAATCACTTTCGAGACACGCCCGGACTGGTGCCGGCGGGAGCATATCGACGGGATGCTGCACCTGGGCGTTACCAAGGTCGAACTGGGTGTCCAGCACATCGATGATCGTATCCTCGCGTACAACCGGCGCGGGTGCACGGTTGAGGATACGGTCATGGCGAATACCCTCCTCCGTGATGCAGGGCTCAAGGTTGGGTTCCACATGATGCCGAACCTGCCCTCATCGACGATCGAATCCGATACGAGGATGTTTGAGACCCTTTTTTCGGATCCCCGCTTCAGGCCGGATTTTCTTAAGATCTATCCGACACTGGTGACCCCGGGTTCCGAGAT